>Snoopy_p1__coassemble_163_pt1 | contig 76629 bp, 68 predicted proteins | sample Snoopy_p1__metabat2_low_PE_026 | metagenome-assembled genome bin Snoopy_p1
AGCAGAGGACTGAAAATCCTCGTGTCGCTGGTTCGATTCCGGCTCTGGGCACTGTCAGATATAAAGCGACAAAAAATAGAATATGGAGCATTAGCTCAGTCGGTAGAGCACTTGACTTTTAATCAAGTTGTCCGGGGTTCGAATCCCCGATGCTTCACTTAGGACAATCACTTTGGTGGTTGTTTTTTTTATTATCTCACAAAAAAAAGATACATTTTGTAAGGAAATAGGGCAAAATGAAACAAAATAAAAATTTCTCTTGCAAACTTCAGTTTAGCTATGTATAATAGTTTAAAATGCGTTGAGAACAGGAGGAATTTAATATGTCACAGAGAAAAGATATTCATAAGGTACTTATTATTGGATCAGGCCCTATTATCATTGGACAGGCGTGTGAATTTGACTATTCAGGAACACAGGCTTGTAAAGCACTTAGAAACCTTGGGTATGAAATTGTATTAGTGAATTCTAATCCGGCTACGATTATGACAGATCCGGATGTTGCTGACGTTACTTATATTGAACCACTAAATGTGGATAGAATCGAACAAATTATTAAAAAGGAAAGACCAGATGCTTTATTACCAAACCTTGGAGGGCAGTCAGGTCTTAATTTATGCTCGGAATTGGCACAGGCAGGAGTTTTAGAAAAATACAATGTCGAAGTTATCGGAGTTCAGGTAGATGCCATTGAACGTGGTGAAGATAGAATCGAATTTAAGAAAACTATGGACAGCCTTGGAATTGAGATGGCAAGAAGTGAAGTTGCATATTCTGTTGATGAAGCGCTTGCAATCGCAGATAAATTAGGTTACCCGGTTGTTCTTCGTCCGGCATATACGATGGGTGGAGCAGGCGGAGGTCTTGTATATAATGTAGAAGAACTGAAGACAGTCTGCGCTCGTGGTCTGCAAGCCAGCCTTGTAGGACAAGTTCTTGTAGAAGAATCCATTCTTGGATGGGAAGAGTTAGAATTAGAAGTTGTCCGTGATGCAAACAATAACATGATCACAGTATGTTTCATTGAAAATATTGATCCGCTTGGAGTACATACCGGAGATTCCTTCTGTGCAGCACCAATGCTTACTATTCCGGAAAATGTACAGAAACGCTTACAGGAAAAGTCTTATAAGATTGTTGAGGCAATCCAGGTAATTGGTGGAACCAATGTACAGTGGGCACATGATCCAAAGACAGATCGTGATATCGTAATTGAGATCAATCCGAGAACATCTCGTTCTTCTGCACTTGCTTCTAAAGCAACCGGATTCCCGATCGCGCTTGTTTCTGCAATGCTTGCTACAGGTATGACATTAGAAGATATTCCTTGTGGAAAATATGGAACATTAGATAAGTATGTTCCAGACGGGGATTATGTTGTAATTAAATTTGCACGTTGGGCTTTTGAAAAATTCAAAGGTGTAGAAGATAAATTAGGAACACAGATGCGTGCAGTCGGTGAAGTAATGAGCATCGGTAAGACATACAAAGAAGCATTCCAGAAAGCAATCCGAAGCTTGGAGACAGGTCGCTATGGACTTGGACATGCAAAAGATTTTGATCAGAAATCAAAAGAAGAATTATTAAAAATGCTGATCACACCTACAAGTGAAAGACATTTTATTATGTATGAGGCACTGAGAAAAGGTGCTACTGTTGATGAAATTCACGAGATCACAAAAGTGAAGAAATATTTCATTGAGCAGATGAAAGAACTTGTGGAAGAGGAAGAAGCACTTCTGCAGCACAAAGGAACACTTCCATCAGACGAAGCACTTACTCAGGCAAAGAAAGACGGATTCTCAGATAAATACCTCAGCCAGATTTTGGGAATCAATGAAGATGAAGTAAGAGAAAGACGTCTTGCAATCGGAGTGGAAGAAAAATGGGAAGGTGTTCATGTAAGCGGAACAGAAGACAGTGCATACTACTACTCAACATATAATGGAGAAGACAAGAATCCAATCAGCACTGAGAAGCAGAAAATTATGATTCTCGGTGGTGGTCCAAACAGAATCGGACAGGGAATTGAATTCGATTATTGCTGTGTACATGCTTCACTGGCATTAAAACAGCTTGGATTTGAAACTATTATTGTAAACTGTAATCCAGAGACTGTTTCTACAGATTATGATACATCTGACAAACTGTACTTTGAACCATTGACACTGGAAGATGTTTTAAGCATTTATGAAAAAGAAAAACCGGTAGGAGTGATCGCACAGTTCGGAGGTCAGACACCACTGAACCTTGCAGCAGATCTGGAAAAGAATGGAGTAAAAATTCTTGGTACAGCTCCGTCCGTAATTGATCTTGCAGAAGATAGAGATTTATTCCGTGCAATGATGGAAAAACTGGAAATTCCAATGCCGGAGTCAGGAATGGCAGTCAATGTAGAAGAAGCATTAGAAATCGCTGAAAAAATCGGATATCCGGTAATGGTACGTCCTTCTTATGTACTTGGAGGAAGAGGAATGGAAGTTGTTCATGATGCAGAGAGCATGGTTGGATACATGAAAGCTGCAGTAGGAGTAACACCGGACAGACCAATCTTGATCGACCGCTTCTTAGGACATGCAACAGAATGTGAAGCAGATGCAATTAGCGATGGAACACATGCATTTGTTCCGGCAGTTATGGAACACATTGAGCTTGCAGGTGTACATTCAGGAGACTCTGCATGTATCATTCCTTCTAAATATATTTCAGAAGAGAATGTAAAGACAATCAAAGAATACACTAGAAAAATCGCAGAAGAAATGCATGTGAAAGGACTTATGAACATGCAGTATGCGATAGAGAACGGAAAAGTATATGTATTAGAGGCAAATCCGAGAGCATCCAGAACAGTACCGCTTGTATCAAAAGTATGTAACATCAGAATGGTACCGCTTGCAATCGACATTGTGACATCTGAACTGACAGGAAGACCTTCACCGGTTCCGTCATTGAAAGAACAGGATATTCCTTACTATGGAGTAAAAGAAGCTGTATTCCCATTTAACATGTTCCAGGAAGTAGACCCTGTATTAGGACCAGAAATGCGTTCAACAGGTGAGGTTTTAGGACTTTCAAGATTCTATGGGGAAGCATATTATAAAGCACAGGAAGCTACACAGCTGAAAATCCCGATGGAAGGAACAGTTCTGATCACAGTCAATGACAGAGATAAAGCAGAAGTTGCCGATGTGGCAAGACAGTTTGCAGAGACAGGATTTAAAATTCTTGCTTCTAAGAATACTTACAAATTACTTCAGCAGGAAGGAATTGAGGCGGAACTTGTAAATAAAATGCAGGAAGGTCGTCCAAACATCCTTGATTTAATCATGAATGGAAAGATCGATCTGATTGTCAATACACCAATCGGAAAGAGCGAGAATGTAGATGACAGCTATTTAAGAAAAGCTGCAATTAAGAAAAAAGTTCCATATATCACAACAATGGCAGCTGCAAAAGCAACTGTAAGTGGTATTCAGTCAATGAAAAAACCGGGTTGTGGAGAAGTAAAATCTATTCAGGAATTACACAACGAGATTACAGACAAAATGTAAAAGATTGTTGAAAAAGTAAATAGAAAAGTGAGTGAAATAAAAACTCCAGTGGATGATGTCGCGTACATAGATCCACTGGAGTTTTCTTCTGTAGAAAGCTATTTTTGGAAACGGAAATGGAATGTGGGAAATCTTGCTTAAAAACGAACACTTTGATACAATGAGAAAGAAATGCAGTCTGAAAAAGATGGAGTTTCAGCAACTAGAAGATAGAAAGTATAGAATAGAAAATATGAAGACACTTTATGATAGATTAGAAACGTATGGAAATAGTGATTTTTACGGGATGCATATGCCTGGACATAAGAGAAACCGGCAGCTGATCCAAAATCGGATTCCGTATGAATTGGATATTACGGAAATTGACGGATTTGATGATCTTCACCATGCAGATGGGATTATCAGGGAGGCGGAAGCGCGGGCAGCCAGGCTTTACAAAGCAGAGACCACCCATTTTCTTGTAAATGGAAGCACGGTCGGCATTCTGAGTGCGATTCTTGGTTCCACAAACAGAGGGGACAAGATTCTTGTAGCAAGAAACTGTCATAAGTCTGTTTATCATGCGATAGATCTAAATGAACTGGAACCGGTGTACATATATCCGTCGCATGTGGAATCGGGAATGAATGGAGAAATTTCCGCAGAAGAAGTAAAAACTTTATTGGAGAGGGAACCAGAGATCAGGGCAGTCATGATTGTCTCTCCAACATATGACGGTGTGGTCTCAGATGTTGAGAAGATTGCTGAGATCGTACATCAATACAGCATTCCGTTAATCGTGGATGAAGCGCATGGGGCACATTTTGGATTTCATCCGTATTTCCCGGAAAATGCAAACAGAAAAGGGGCAGATGTTGTTATCCACAGTGTACATAAGACCTTACCTGCTCTGACACAGACGGCGCTGCTTCATCTAAATGGTCCGATCGCAGACCGGAAGAAGATCGAGCGTTACCTTCATATATTGCAGTCCAGCAGTCCCTCCTACATTTTGATGGCGAGTATTGATGTGTGCATGGAATTTCTGGAGCAAAGCGGGGAACGGGAATTTGAAACGTATGTGCAGGCGCTGGAAAAAGTCAGAGAGAGACTGGGAAGATTATGTCATCTGAAATTAATCGAGACAGAACAGTATGACCGATCGAAACTGGTAATTTCCGTTCAGAACAGTACCTTGTCAAGCAGAGAACTTTCAAAAATACTGAGAGAAAAATATCACCTGGAGATGGAGATGACAGCGGGGAACTATATTCTTGCCATGACTTCGGTTGGAGATACACAGGAAGGATTGGAACGGTTTGTAAGTGCATTAGAGGAAATTGATGCAGCATGTAAGGAATCAAAAGAGAATCATTGTTTCGGTAGTCTTCCACGAACCAGATTGTGTTTAAAAAGTTCGGAAGCAGTTGAAAGAAAAAATGGAATCAGCATAGCATGGGAAGACAGTGTCGGTTTGATTTCTATGGAATATGCGTATCTGTATCCGCCGGGAATCCCGTTGATCGTGCCGGGCGAAGAGGTGACTTGGGAAGTCATTTCCTATCTTGAACAATATAGAAAAAGGGGATTTTCAATCGAAGGGTTGACAGAGGAAGGAAAAATAAAGGTGTGCAGCGATGAGTAAGATTTTTTATTTTATGGGCAAAAGTGCAGCAGGAAAAGATACTATTTTTCAGAAAATACAAAAGCTTTTGACGGATCTGCGGACGGTGGTAATCTATACGACGCGCCCGATCCGGGAAGGAGAAGAAGACGGTGTTGCGTATCATTTTGTAACGGAGGAGAGGATGCGAGAACTTGAAAGAGAGGGAAAGATCATCGAACTTCGGGCATACAATACGGTACACGGCATCTGGTACTATTTCACGGCAGATGACGGGCAATTTTCAGGAAATGAAAGTTGTGTGGCAATCGGGACACTGGAGTCTTTTGAAAAAATGCAGAATTATTTTGGAAAGGAAAATGTAATTCCAATTTATATACAGGTAGACGATGGAGTTCGATTAGAGAGAGCGCTTGAGAGGGAACGCACGCAGAAAGAACCAAAATATGCAGAACTTTGCAGACGGTTTCTTGCAGATGAGAAGGATTTTTCGGAAGAAAATTTAGAACGGCTTGGAATTGTGCAGCGTTTTGAAAATCTGGATATGGGAAAATGTACAAATGAAATTATGCTATATATTCAGAAAAATCTATGCTATAATAACAACAAAGAAACTGGCAGTATCTAATGCTTTCAACTAACAATTTACACACAAAGGACGTGATGATCATGGGCGGATTTAAAGATGTAATTGGACATAATGAGATTATTGAGTATATTCAGAATGCGGTGAAGATGGACAAAGTTTCCCATGCATATATTATGAACGGACAGAAAGGCTCCGGAAAGAAGATGCTTGCAGACTTATTTGCAAGGACACTTCAGTGCGAGGGAGAGGGAGTAGAACCTTGTGGGGAATGTCGTTCCTGTAAGCAGGCGGATGGAAATAATCAGCCAGATATTATCAAGGTGACACATGAAAAGCCGAATTCAATCAGTGTCGATGATATCCGCACACAGGTGAACAACGACATTTTGATCAAGCCGTACAGTAGTAAATATAAGATTTATATTATTCCGGAGGCGGATAAAATGACTGTGCAGGCACAGAATGCTCTTTTAAAAACAATAGAAGAGCCACCGTCTTATGCAGTGATCTTTCTTCTGACAGAAAATGCAGAAGTGCTTTTACCGACGATCCGTTCCCGTTGTGTCATGTTAAAACTGAGGAATATCAAAGACAAGCTGATTAAGAAATATTTGATGGAAGAGATGGAGATTCCGGACTATAAAGCGGATATCTGCACTGCATTTGCACAGGGAAATATGGGACGTGCGATCATGCTGGCGACTTCCGAACATTTCAATGAGATCAAGGAAGAAGCGGTGCAGCTTTTAAAATATATTAATGATATGGAACTGTATGAGATTGTGGAGGCAATTAAGAGGATCAATAATTATAAGTTAGATATCACAGATTATCTCGACATTATCATGATCTGGTACAGGGATATTCTTCTCTACAAGGCGACAAAAGATGTAGATGGCGTTGTATTTGCTGACCAGCTGAATTATATCAAAGAACGGGCAAGTAAAAGTTCCTATGAAGGAATTGAGAAGATCTTAGACAGCATCGAGAAGGCGAAAGCACGTCTGAAGGCGAATGTAAACTTTGATCTTGTCATGGAACTGTTACTGCTGACAATAAAGGAGAACTAGAACAATGGCAAGAGTAATCGGGGTAAGATTTCGCACGGCAGGGAAGATTTATTTTTTTTCACCGGGGAAATTTGATGTCAAAAGAGGAAATCAGGTGATCGTAGAGACTGCAAGAGGAATTGAGTTTGGGAATGTAGTGACAGGACCGAAGGATGTTCCAGATGACCAGATCATGCAGCCGCTAAAGACGGTGATCCGTATCGCGACAGAAGAAGACCGCCGAACGGAAGAAAAAAACAGAGAAAAAGAAAAAGAAGCATTTCAGATTTGTCTTGAGAAGATAAGAAAACATGGACTGGAGATGAAGCTGATCAATGCAGAATATACATTTGATAATAATAAAGTATTGTTTTATTTTACAGCTGATGGAAGAATTGACTTCCGGGAACTGGTAAAGGATCTTGCAGCAGTCTTCCGCACAAGAATTGAATTAAGACAGATCGGGGTCAGAGATGAGACAAAGATCCGCGGAGGTATTGGAGTCTGTGGAAGACCGCTCTGTTGTCACACCTACTTGTCAGAGTTTGCACCGGTATCGATCAAGATGGCAAAAGAGCAGAATTTGTCTCTGAATCCGACAAAGATCTCCGGAGTATGCGGCAGGTTAATGTGCTGCTTGACAAATGAGCAGGAGACCTATGAAGAATTAAACAGTCACCTTCCTTCTGTAGGAGATACGGTCACGACTGTGGAAGGCCTGAAAGGGGAGGTTCATAGCCTGAGCGTGTTAAGACAGCTTGTGAAGGTGATCGTGAAGCTTGACAACGATGAGAAAGAGATCAGAGAATATAAAGTTTCTGAATTGAAATTTAAACCAAGAAGGAAGAAAAATGAAGTCAGACTCTCGAAAGAGCAGATGAGAGAGCTGGCTGCGCTTGAGAAAGGTACAGGAGAATCGAAGTTAGATGACAACTAATTTAAAGCAGGAAGAGAGATTAGATGATCTCCAGATTCATGGGTATGAAATCATCCAGCATCCGGGAAGATTCTGCTTTGGCATGGATGCAGTGCTCCTTTCTAATTTTGCTGCAGTCAAAAAGGGAGAGAGCGCGCTGGATCTTGGAACAGGAACGGGAATCATTCCAATCCTTCTGGAAGCAAAGACAGAAGGGGAACATTTTACTGGGCTGGAGATCCAGAAAGAAAGTGCGGATATGGCGCAAAGAAGTGTGGCACACAATCATCTGGAGCAGAAGATAACGATTCAGACAGGCGATATCAAGGAGGCGGGCACGATATTTTCTCCCGCTTCTTTTGATGTGATCACAACAAATCCGCCTTACATGTTAGGAGAACATGGACTTAAGAATGAGGCTGATGCAAAGACGATTGCCCGTCATGAAGTGTTGTGTACACTGGATGATATTTTAAGGGAGAGTGCAAAACTTCTGAAATTTAAGGGAAGATTTTATATGGTACACAGACCGTTCCGATTGCCGGAAATTCTTACGAAAATGTCTATGCATGGAATTGAACCGAAGCGGATGCGGCTTGTGCACCCATATATCGATAAAGAACCGAATATGGTGCTGATTGAAGGATCAAGAGGTGGGAGACCACGGATGAAGGTAGAGCCACCGTTAATCGTGTACAGAGAGCCTGGAGTCTATACAGAAGAATTGCTTCAGGGATACAGCATGAAATAGCAGACATAACGTTAGTGGCAGCAGGCTCGCTGAGAAAAAGGAAGAAGAAAGGAAAAGTGCCATGGCAGGTATTTTATATTTATGTGCAACACCGATCGGAAATCTGGAAGACATGACTTTCCGGGCGGTAAGAGTACTTGGCGAAGTGGATTTGATTGCTGCAGAAGATACGAGAAACAGTATTAAACTGCTCAATCATTTTGAAATCAAGACGCCCATGACGAGCTATCACGAATATAATAAAATTGAAAAAGGAAAGAAACTCGTACAGAAACTTTTGGAAGGACAGAATATTGCACTCATTACAGATGCGGGTACACCGGGAATTTCAGATCCGGGAGAAGAGCTTGTCAAAATGTGTTACGAAGCCGGAATCACAGTCACATCACTTCCGGGGGCAGCGGCATGTATTACGGCATTAACAATTTCCGGGCTTGCCACGAGAAGATTCGCATTTGAAGCATTTCTTCCGAGCGATAAGAAAGAGCGCCAGGAAGTAGTAAAGGAACTGGAACAAGAGACGAGAACTATCATTTTGTATGAGGCTCCACACAGACTTGTGAAGACCTTAAAGGAGCTGGAGGGAGTACTTGGCAATAGAAGAATCACGGTGTGCCGGGAGTTGACAAAGAAGCATGAGACTGCATTTGCGACAACTTTAAGAGAGGCGATCGTCTATTACGAGGAAACGGATCCAAAGGGAGAGTGCGTGCTCGTAGTGGAAGGAAAGAGCAGAGAAGAGATACGAAAGGAAGCACAAAGTCAGTGGGAGCAGATGTCACTGGAAGACCATGTACAATATTACATGGATCAGGGGATCGATAAGAAGGAAGCGATGAAAAAGGTCGCAAAGGATCGCGGGATTTCCAAGAGAGATGTATATAACAGCCTGATTTAGAGGTGTTTTGAGCAACTTGTATACTAATTCCCAAAAAGTTTGTGCAAGTGGAGCATGGAACAAGATTTGATTTTCACTTATACTAATCATATCGAAAAACGAAATAAGATATGAATTGGAAAGTTTAGGAGGAAATGTAACAATGGCAAGTTTATCATTAAAACACATTAACAAAACATATCCAAATGGTTTTGAAGCTGTAAAAGACTTCAACCTTGAGATTGAAGATAAAGAATTTATCATTTTTGTAGGTCCTTCAGGATGTGGTAAATCTACAACACTTCGTATGATCGCAGGTCTGGAAGAAATCACATCCGGTGAATTAAAAATCGGAGACAAAGTGGTAAATGATGTAGAACCAAAAGACAGAGATATTGCGATGGTATTCCAGAACTATGCTTTGTACCCACATATGACAGTATATGATAACATGGCATTCGGTCTGAAATTAAGAAAAGTTCCAAAAGATGAGATCGACAGAATGGTAAAAGAAGCTGCTAAGATTCTTGACCTTGAAAGCTTATTAGATCGTAAACCGAAGGCATTATCTGGTGGACAAAGACAGCGTGTTGCTATGGGTCGTGCTATCGTTCGTAATCCAAAAGTATTCCTTATGGATGAGCCTTTATCAAACCTTGATGCAAAATTAAGAGGACAGATGCGTATCGAGATCTCTAAATTACACCAGAGATTAGGTACAACAATCATCTACGTTACTCATGACCAGACAGAGGCTATGACACTTGGTACAAGAATCGTAGTTATGAGTGCAGGTATCGTTCAGCAGGTAGATACACCACAGGTATTATATGATACACCATGTAACTTATTCGTTGCTGGATTCATCGGATCACCACAGATGAACTTCTTAGATGCAACATGTAAAGTAAATGGAAATAAAGTAGCTCTTGAAGTTGGAGGAGCAGCAATCGAACTTCCACCAGCAAAAGCGAAAAAATTAATCGAAGGCGGATATGACGGAAAGACAGTTGTACTTGGTATTCGTCCGGAAGATGTTCACGATGAGCCAATGTTCATTGCATCTTCTCCAAACACAGTTATCGAATCTAAGATTCGTGTATATGAAATGTTAGGTGCTGAAGTTTACTTATACTTTGACTATGCTGGATCAAGCATGACAGCAAGAGTTGACCCAAGAACAACAGCAAGAACAGGTGATACAGTGAAGTTTGCATTCGATGCAGAAAAGATTCATGTATTTGATAAAGAAACAGAGTGCACAATCACAAACTAATTTGTGTATAGAAAGAACCCAACGAATGGATGAGAAACTCTGAGAAAGTTGGAAGTGAGCGGAACTGCCACAGTATAGTAAGATGCTATGCTGTGGCAGTTTTTTTGTTCACAGAAGATTCGTTGTTCGATGCAGGCATGTAGATCACTGTTTTGTCAGATGAAAAATTAGATTTTACAGAGATTTAAAAAAGATTTTTTTGATAAAATCAAGATATCAGTTATAATGAAGAAGTTGTGCAAACAACCAATTTATAGGAAAAAGGTAAGGAAGCAAAACAAATGAATCGAAAATATTTATTAAAAAGGATCGCACAGGACTGTATTCCAACGGTGTTTTCACTTTTGATGTCCGGTCTTTATGGGGTGATGGATGGCTTGTTTGTCGGGCGTGCAGTTGGGGATGCAGGACTTGCAGCCATCAATATCGCATGGCCGATTGCAGCGGTGATCACCGCGGTGGGAATCGGAATTGGCAGTGGGGGAAGTGTGCTGTATTCCAATAGCAATGGGAAGGGAGAACAAGAGAGAGGAGAATTGGTGTATCATCAGACCATCACACTTCTGTTTGCAGCAGCAATGGTATTGCTTATTGTGCTTGGATTTACATATCCCGCTATTCTAAGTGCGCTGGGAGCAAAAGGGGATGTATACCAGAAAGCGGTGGAATATATTCAGATTATTATTTTCGGCGCGGTCTTTCAGGTGATGGGAACCGGATTTATTCCAATGCTCCGGAATCGGAATCTTGCATTTCAGGCGATGGTCAGCATGGCTGCCGGGATGGGAGTCAATGGGGTATTGAATTATCTGTTATTGTTTGTTGTAAAAATAGGAATCCGGGGAGCGGCAGTTGGGACAATTGCTGCACAGTTTGTTGTGTTGGTGATCAGTTCCTATCTTATTTACGGCAGGCAGAAAGTACATCTCAAGGTAGTGTGGCAACATAAGATAATCGGGGAAATTCTAAAAATAGGAATTTCCGCATTTGGATTGTCGCTTGCCCCGTCGATCGTGCTGCTTTTCACAAATTTACAGTGTCTGAAATATGGAGGAGATGCAGCAGTTGCGTGCTATGCGGTAATTTCCTACATTGTCTTCCCAGTGCAGTCTATGCTCATGGGAATTGGAGATGGCACACAACCATTGATGAGTTTTTACAGTGGAGCGAAAAAAATGGAAGAACTTCGTTTCGTGAAAAAAATCGCATCGATTGCAGTTGTAGGAATGGGCGCTGTTTTCTTTGTCATCGTGATTTTAGTATCAAAATATATTCCGGATGTTTTTGGAATGCAGATGGAATCCCAGGCTTATTTTGGAACCGGGATGGCAGTCAGTGCGGTTTCATTTTTGTTCACCGGACTGGCAAAGTTCCATATTTCTTATTTGAATGCGACACTTCAGGTGAAAAAAGCAATGCAGCTTATTTATGGTGAGACAATTGTCGTGGCACCATTTTTGATTTTTCTATTACCATATGTTTTCAAAATCAATGGTATCTGGTTATCACTTCCGGGGACACAGCTCATAATGCTCTTAATATTTAATGTGTTCTTTACAAAAACAGGAAAGTAGATTTTATAAATGCCTTGTATAATGCGTTTCGGAAAGGAGAAAGTTATGAACCGAAAGAGCATTATGCAAAGGCTGAAACAGATGGGAGGAGTTTGGTTGTTTGTCATACCAGCCCTGATCCCGCTGATCGTTTTCTGGATTTATCCAATATTCAGGTCTTTATTTATCAGCTTTACCGATTGGGATTATATGAGTCCCACATACAATTTTGTGTTTTTTGACAACTTTAAATCTTTGTTCACCGATGAACGATTCTATGAAGCACTGGGAAATACAATTCTATTTAGCGTGGGGACGATCATTCCGACAATTGTCGGGGGCTTGCTGCTTGCCTTGCTGCTTCAGAAAAATTTCAGAGGGAGCGGAATTTATAAATTTATTCTATTCTCTCCGTGGGTAACACCGACCGTAGCAGTTTCCATTGTGTGGACATGGATTTTTGAACCTCAAGTAGGAATGGCAAATACAGTCTTAAAATTTTTCCATTTACCGGGCTTGCAGTGGATTCAAAGCTCAGATACAGCGATGCTGTCCGTAATACTGGTAACGGTTTGGAAGAGTCTTGGTTATGCAATGATCTTTTATTTATCAGCTCTGGAGAAAGTGCCAAAAGATCTGTATGAGGCGTGTGGACTGGATGGGGCAAAGAAATGGCAGAGGTTTCGTGATATTACAATTCCGTGCATTTCCCCAACTACGTTTTTCCTCATGATCATTACGATGGTCAATTCTCTTCAGGCATATGACCAGATTCAGATTCTGACACAGGGTGGACCGTCAGGAAGTACAAGAACTTTGCTGTACATGTATTATCAATTAGGGTTTGAGGAATTTAACATGGGAGAGGCGACTGCAGTTGCAATCGTGATTATTTTGATCACAGTACTGCTTTCCTGTGTGCAATTTACGGCATCGAAAAAATGGGTACATTATTAGAAAGGAACAGCATGGAAGGACAGAAACTATTAAATGGATATCAGACGGGACAACAGACCCGCAGACAAGGGGCAGTAATGTTCGGGCCGGGCAGGAAGGTTATAAATAGTTTACTGCATCTGTTAAAAATGGCGGTGCTGCTTTTGGCAAGTCTTGTGACGGCATTTCCATTTGTATGGATGATTATCAGTGCGTTAAAAACGAAGGCGGAAATTATGGATGTCAGTGCTTTTCTGCCGGAGACTGCACAATGGCAGAATTTCTCGGAAGTTTTGTTTGAATCTCCAATGGTAAGATATATTGGCAACAGTTTATTTGTATCTGTATGTACAGTTGCAATTCAAGTTGTCACAGGAGCAATGATCGCATATGCGATTGTGTTTATGAGATTTCGAGGCAGAAAAATGTTGTTTGCTGTAATCATGGCAACATATATGCTTCCAACAGCAGCAACGTATGTTCCAAGTTATATCATTTTATCTAATTGGAACTTACTTAACACTTATACAGGACTGATCATATCAAATGCAGTCAGCATTTTTGGGATTTTCCTTTTGCGTCAGGCATTTATGCAAGTTCCGGCAGGTCTGGTGGAAGCAGCCAAAATCGATGGAGCAAATGCATGGAAAATCTTATGGAAAATCGTAACACCAATGACAAAATCGTCATTTATTACATTTGGGCTGATGAGTTTTATCAGTAGTTACAATAATTATATGTGGCCTTCGCTGATCACGGATTCACCGGAGATGAGTCTTGTCTCACAGGGACTTCGCAGATATTTTATCGAAGGCGGAGCTTATGGAACTGAATGGCCGAAAGTAATGGCAGGAAGCACGATTATCGTTGTGCCGCTTTTAATCTTATTTATGTTTACACAGAAGTGGTTTATCAATGGAATCGGCGGCGACACAGGAATGAAAGGATAGGAAAATATATGAAATTAAAGAAAATCATGGCAATCGGGTTAATTTGTACAATGACAGCATCTGCATTTGCAGGATGTGGAGGAGCAAAAAAAGAGGAGACAGCAAAGACTGAGGATGGAAAAGTAAAGATTGATTTTTGGTATTCCGGAGGAAAGACTGCAGTTGGAGTTCTTGGAGATATGGTGGAAGAGTTTAATGCTTCACAGGATCAATATGAGATCAACAGCGTGACACAGGCAGACTATGATGAGACATATGAAAAACTGCAGGCAGGAATTGCAGGAAAAAAAGCTCCGGATATGGCACTTCTTGATGTAGATAAGGCGAGAAATCTTTCTAGAAAAGACTTGGTGGCAGATATTCAGCCATTTGTAGACGACGATGAGGCGTTTGAAAAAGAAGATTATATTGAGGTATTTTACAATCAGGGAATCGATGATGGAAAGTTGTTTGCATTCCCTGCATATGGAACTACTCAAGTCATGTATTACAATAAAGCTGCTTTTGAAGAAGCAGGTATCCAGGCAGAAGACATTAAGACATGGCAGGATTTGGAGGCAGCGGCAAAGAAAATGTCAAAAGGAGAGGAATTCTATGGATGGGAGCCGATGTGGGGATCTGGAAATATGATCGATGCGGCGCTCAGCAATGGAGCACAAATCTTCAGTGAGGACAAAACAGAAGTGCTGATCAACTCCGAAGAGTGGGTAGAAGTATGGGAAAGCTTCCGTAAGTGGATCCATGAAGATAAAACGATGAGAATCCATTCTGGCGGACAAGGATGGGAATACTGGTATAAAACAATTGATGATGTCCTGCAAAATAAGGCAGGAGGTTATACAGGATCTTCCGGAGATCAGGCAGACCTTGATTTTGATATTGTAGCTGCAATGGAGCAGCCGGGATGGGGAGACAATCCATCAGCGCCGGTTGCAGGAGCATTACAGCTTGTAATGTTGGAGGGATCTTCAGAAGAAGAAAAGCAAGGGGTATATGAATTTATGAAATTCTTTACTACGCCGGAAAATCAGGCAAAGTGGTCTATGGGAACAGGTTATGTTGCTGTGCGCAATTCCACACAGGAAGTAGAGGCATTTGAAGCATATACAAATGAACATCCACAGGCACTTGTTCCATTGCAGCAGGCAGCACATGCATCGATCATGCCGGAAGATCCAACCGGAGGAAAAGTAATGGATGCATTGCGTATTGCAGCAGATAAAGTAGAAATTGAAGGTATTTCCGCAAAAGAAGCATTGGATGAAGCGCAGAAGACCGCACAGAAAGCATTGGATAGTGTCAATAAATAAAACAAGCGAGGAGAAAAGTGTGAGAGAAAAAATTTCATTTGAGATAAACAAAAATACAGATGGGATTTTAGAGGCAGAGGTTCTGATTTCAGAACCTCTGGAAGTCCTTTCTATCATGTTAGATGTGGAACAAGTAGAAATGCTGATGGGATATCTGTTTCTTCAGGATGAAAGCGGAAAGATCCGATTCCAAAAATTACTAGGGTACAGTGAGAGAGTCATTCAGATTGGGTCATCTTCGGAATGTACGACCATCGGAGGTGTTCCGGGAAAAATTGGTCAGGGAAGTTGGAAACTGACACTTTGCATTTTTACCGAGGAGGTCCGGAAATATTTGGGGGCACAGACGATACCAGTTACCTTTGAGATCACCGGAGAAAAAAAGGAAATTAAGGAAAGCATTGGAGAAGAGTGCTGGGTTTCCGAAGAACAAAAATGCCCTCTGTATTATGATCAATTTTCGTGGAATCAGAAATTTAATGGCGAAGAAAGGTGGTATAAAGGGGATTTCCATACGCATACGAGATTGTCAGATGGAAAAGAAACTGTTGCAAATGCAATGGAGAAGGCAAAGCAGATGCAAATGGATTTCTATGTACCGACGGAGCACAATGTGATTCATACGGGATGGAAGCATACAGAAGTGATGATTGTTCCGGGAGTTGAGGTGACTGCTGAAAAAGGGCACTGTAATCTTTTTGGAATTGACCGACTTCCGTCCAGAATCAAAGAAATCATCTGCAGACCGGCATCCGAACAGGCAGAAACATGGGTTACGGAGATTTTGCAGGAAGCAGCAGAAAGAGGATGGCTTGTGAGCATCAATCATCCGTTTTTACATGTTTGGAAATGGAAATTTCATTCGATTCCACTTCGTATGGTTCAGTTTCTGGAAATTGTAAACGATCCTACATATGAATATGCAAAGGAATCCAATGAGAAAGCAATCCGGTTTTTAGATTTGCTGTGGCAGGAAGGGTATCGAATCTACGGAATTGGGGGAAGTGATTCTCACAATCTGATCGAGGAGAGATATGACGGGGCTTTAGAGCCATCTGTGGCAGGAGATCCGGGAACGCATGTATTCAGTAAAGGGCTGACACCGACAAAACTGTTGCAAAATTTGAGAAAAGGACATATTTATGTGAGCAGATATTGCACACTGGAGGTAGAAATTACAGCCGATGGAGAAACCTATCTTCCGGGAGAACATATTCCTGTTGGAACAAAGGAAGCGGTGCGTATACAATATCAGGTGGTCATTCGTGGACTGGAAGAGTGCCCGGTTGTATATGCTGTGATCAACCGTGTCAGAATGGGGATGGAACTTACGGAGATAGAGAAGGGGGTCTATGAGGCGAAGACAGAGATTCTCTTTTCAGCAGGAGAATATGAATGGATGCGTCTAGATGTCCGAAAAGAAGATGGTACATTCTTAGGATATGTCAATCCAATTTACCATGGGGCAAAAACACCACAGTGCAAGACGTTTGGAGAGATGGTTCAGAAAGCATCCGGGATGATTTAGAGAGAAGAGGAAACAATGGATATAAAAGGAATTTTATTTGACAAAGATGGGACTTTGATAGAGTTTCATTCATTTTGGGTGCAGGCGGCAAAAAGAGTTGTACCAGAATTTTTAGCTGAAAATCAGATATCGCCGGATCAGAAACATGTGGATGTGGTAATGGAGGCAATGGGAGTTTTTGGGGATGATATAGATCCCAATGGTGCACTTGCTTATAAATCCAATAAAGAAATTGCAGAGGAAATTACAGAGGCACTTGCAAGTAAGGGAATCTACATAGACAGCAGGAAGGCACAGGAGCAGATTGTCAGGTTGTTTGAAAAAATTGTAACAGACAGCCAGATGCAGTTTCAGACATTTACAGATCTTCCAGAATTATTTCAGCAGCTAAAGAAAAGACAAATTCGTATCGGTATTGCCACAACAGATACGATTGCTTCTACAAGACATTGTCTGAGAAAATTGCAGATTGAAGACTTGATCGATTATGTTGGAGCCGATGATGGGGTAGCAAGACCAAAGCCGGATCCGGATATGTTTGAAACATTCTGTAAAGCATATGGGCTTGAACCAGAAGAAGTTGCAGTAGTCGGAGATACTTATAATGATATGAGATTTGCGAAAAATTGTAAGGGGAAGGCAGTTGGAGTGTTGAGCGGTGTCAGTAGGAAGGAAGATTTTCAGGATTTGGCAGATGTTGTATTGCCTTCCGTAGCAGATATTTTTTCTATTTTGGATCAAGGAGAAGAGAAAGAGGAGTGTAGTGAATGGCAGAGATCACTTTAAATCATGTATACAAAAAATATGAAGGCGGTGTGACGGCTGTTCAGGACTTTACACTGGAGATTCCGGATAAAGAATTTGTAATCTTTGTAGGACCTTCCGGATGTGGAAAATCGACAACGTTACGGATGATCGCCGGATTGGAATCTATTTCGGAGGGGGAACTTCTGATTGATGGTGAGCGAATGAACGAGGTGGAGTCCTGCAATCGGAATATTGCAATGGTATTTCAAAGCTATGCATTGTATCCTCACATGACCGTATTCGAAAATATTGCTTACAGTATGAAGTTAAAGAAAGTTCCGAAAAAAGAGATCAAAGAACGGGTACACGAGGTAGCACAGATTTTGAAGATTGAAGAGATTCTGGATAGAAAACCGGGACAGCTTTCAGGAGGACAGAAGCAGAGAGTGGCAATGGGACGTGCGATCGTTAGACATCCGAAAGTGTTTCTGATGGATGAGCCGTTGTCCAATCTCGATGCAAAACTCCGTACACAGATGCGGATTGAGATCATGAGACTTTACAAGGAACTTCAGACTACGTTCATTTATGTGACCCATGACCAGACAGAGGCGATGACACTCGGAACACGCATTGTCGTGATGAAAGATGGGATCATCCAGCAGGTAGATACACCGCAACGGCTGTATGATTTCCCTGCAAATAGATTTGTTGCCGGATTTATCGGATCACCACAGATGAATTTTATTTCGGGAATATGCCGTGTGAAGAAAACGGGTGTCTTTTTGGAAACTGCAGATTGTGAAGTGCAGATTACAGATGGAAGAAAAGAGCGGCTAAGAAATGAAGGGTATGATGGTAAGCAAGTGACGATGGGAGTGAGGCCAGAGCATGTGAAAGTATGGAGTCCAGAAGAATCCGAAGTGAGTGATCTGGTGTTGCAGTCACAGGTGAGTGTCTATGAAATGCTGGGAGCAGAGGCTTATCTTTATTTTACTTACGAAGGGCAGCAAGTGTCTGCGAGAGTGAAAGCAGATACGAAGATCCGAAAAGAGGATAAGGTATTTTTTGGATTTGATACAAAAGATATGATTCTGTTTGATTTTGAAACGGAAGAAGCAATTTATTAGAGGGAAGAGAGAAAGAGATTTTTATTTCAGACTATGCAAGAAATTTGGGGTTTTATGGAGAAGATGTTGGCAGACGTGATTTGCACACAAGGCATTTTTTGTAATCTATGAATAGAAAAACGAGTGGGAATGAGATATAATTACAGAAAAGAGAACACAAAAATTTTTAGAAAATAACAACATGAAACCAGTCAAATATGGGGCATAGAAATATGAAAAAAGAGTCAAAATTATGGAACCGTAACTTTTTTTTATTATGGCAGGGACAGCTCGTATCGGCATTCGGGGATGCACTTTATACGATTGCTTTGAGCTTTTTTGTTTTGGAACTGACTGGTTCTACAGCTGTCATGGGAACGATTATGGCTCTTGTCACAGTTCCAAAGGTTCTATTGGGACCGCTTTTGGGCATAATGGTAGACCGAGTAGACAGAAAGAAACTGATTGTCATAGGGGATTTAATCCGGGGAGTAAGTATTTTGCTTGTCACAGTAGCCTTCAGATTTGGAATTCTGAAAATCTGGATGCTGATGGCAGTAGCAGTAATAGATGGGATTTGTTCAGCTTTTTTTAATCCAGCAGTGGAATCTTCGCTTCCAGATATTGTTACGGATGAAAATGTTATGAGGGCAAACTCTGTGTATCAGATTGCAACAACAGGTGCAGAGATCTTTGGTCAATCTTTAGGCGGAGCGATTTATTCCCAACTTGGAGCGCCAGTGATGTTTTTGATTAATGGTATTTCTTATTTGTTTTCAGCAAGTACAGAAATATTTATAAAAATTCCGAATGTTGTGTCTGAGAAATCGAAAGGCACGTTTCGTGAAAATTTTAAGGACGGTATTCATTTTGTGCTAAGGTATGAAGGGATGATCCGGGTGATCGTGATGTCATTCTTTATTAATTTTTTATTCGGGATCATTAGAGTACTGATCATTCCTTGGTTTGTGGATAATCCACAGCTTGGAATGACGAGATATGGTGTACTGAGTGCGGCACAGAGTATTGGTATATTAATAGGGATGACTGTGTTGTCAGTTGTGAGAGTTAAGGCATCTCAGAAATATAATTGGTATAAAATATCATTATTTTCTTTCATCCTCATGATAGGAGTAGCTGTACTAAGCAATCAATATTGGATAATCCTTCTTTTGTTTTTTTTAGCATTTGGATTTCAGATGATATTTAATATGATTATGAATTCCACCGTAATGCAGAGAACTCCAGTCAATAAAAGAGGAAAAGTTTCTGCCATGAAAACGACACTTGGAATGGCCATTTCTCCATTTGGAAATTTTGTCGGTGGGATGCTAGGAGAAGTATGGAATCCAAGGGGAATCATGTTTGTAAGTGTATTATTGGCTGTCATTACTGTGTCTGTTATTGTGATTCATCCTACTGTCAAAGAGTTTTTAAATTATGATACGACCGGACAGAAATAAATTTTTTATGAAAGTGAAATAAATAGTTGACAATGTGAATCAGATTGTCGTATAGTAACCATAATGAATAAAAGGGAGTAGCTAGCGTTACCCAACGTTTACGATGACGTCAGGACGATGAAAATTCATCCGTATCGTAATTAAATGGCGAGACTTTTATTGCATATAACAAACATATGCAATAAAAGTCTCGTCATTTTTTATTGCACAGTTATAAGATCTTTTTCTTTGATGTTGAAATGTTTTTACAGATTCTGGCATAATAAAGACAAGGTCATATAGCAGCAGGAGGCGTTGGAAGAACCTATGGTGACAGATAGAAACTTCTTCATTGCAGGATAGGAGGGTGAAACATGGACAAATTTTATCAATTGTCGAAAGAAGAGACAAGAAAAAAGGTAAACGGCCAGCAGGAGCCGCTTACAGACCAGCAGGTCAGGGAACACCAGGAAAAATATGGAAAGAATGAGCTGGTGGAAGGAAAGAAAAAGAGCACGTTTCAGATTTTCCTGGAACAGTATAAAGATTTCCTTGTAATCATTCTGATCGCAGCAGCGATTGTATCTGGATTCCTCGGGGATGCAGAGAGTGCGATCGTTATTTTAGTCGTAATCACGATGAATGCGATTCTCGGAACTGTGCAGACGGTCAAGGCAGAACAGTCATTAAACAGTTTAAAAAAATTATCAGGTCCGACAGCGAAGGTACTTCGTAATGGAAATGTGATCCAGATTCCTTCGGTAGAATTAACCGTTGGTGATGAAGTTATGCTGGAAGCCGGAGACTATGTGCCGGCAGACGGACGTATTCTTCAGAATGCAAGCTTGAAAATTGACGAGAGCGCCCTTACAGGTGAAAGTCTTGGTGTAGAAAAGTCAGATGAAGTGATTTCTGGAGAAGTTCCACTTGGAGACCAGACAAACATGGTATTCTCAGGAAGCTTTGTCACTTACGGAAGAGGTTCTTTCCTTGTAACCGGAATCGGTATGGAGACGGAGGTTGGTAAGATCGCAACATTGTTGAAAACAACTTCTGAGAAACGTACTCCACTTCAGATTAACTTAGATCAGTTTGGACAGAAATTATCTATCATTATTTTAATTTTCTGTGGTATTTTATTTGGAATCAATGTATTCCGCGGAGATTCTATCGGAGATGCATTCCTCTTTGCAGTTGCCCTTGCAGTAGCGGCAATCCCAGAGGCATTAAGCTCTATCGTGACGATCGTTCTTTCTTTTGGTACACAGAAGATGGCAAAAGAACATGCGATCATCCGTAAGCTTCAGGCTGTAGAAGGACTTGGAAGTGTATCTATCATCTGTTCGGATAAGACAGGTACTCTGACACAGAATAAGATGACAGTAGAAGATTATTATGTAAACGAAAAGAGAATTCCGGCAGCCGAGATCGATATTCAGAAGAAAGAGCAAAGACAGCTTTTGGATTACAGTATTCTCTGTAATGACTCTACAAACGTAGATGGTATGGAAATCGGTGACCCGACAGAGACAGCTCTGATCAATATTGGAACAAGACTTGGAGTAGGGACAATGGATGTCAGAGAAGCCTATCCGAGAAAGACAGAGATTCCGTTTGACAGTGACAGAAAATTAATGTCCACTGTCAATGAGATGGACGGAGAGCGTGTCATGATCACAAAGGGTGCAGTAGATGTACTCTTAAACCGTATGGCTTATATTCAAAAGGGAGATAGTGTCTGCCCGATCACAGATGCTGACAAAGCAGCGATCGAAGCACAGAACCAGGAATTTTCAAGAGGCGGACTTCGTGTACTTGCATTTGCATATAAGAAGATGGAAGATGAAAGAGATCTTTGCCTGGAAGATGAAAACGATCTGATCTTCCTTGGTCTGATCTCTATGATGGATCCGCCGCGAGTAGAATCTGCAGATGCGGTTGCAGAATGTATCCGCGCAGGAATCAAGCCAATTATGATCACAGGTGACCACAAGGTGACAGCGGCAGCGATCGCTAAGAGAATTGGTATTTTAAAAGACGAATCAGAGGCATGTGAAGGTGCGGAGATTGATAATTTATCGGATGAAGAGTTAAAAGATTTTGTAGAGCATGTGTCAGTATATGCACGAGTTTCACCGGAACATAAAATCCGTATTGTGCGCGCATGGCAGGAAAAAGGAAATATCGTATCTATGACAGGTGACGGTGTCAACGATGCCCCTGCATTAAAGCAGGCGGATATTGGTGTTGCAATGGGAATCACAGGAAGTGAAGTTTCCAAAGATGCAGCATCTATGGTACTGACAGACGATAACTTTGCAACAATTATTAAGGCAGTAGAAAACGGACGTAATGTCTATAAAAATATCAAAGGTTCCATCCAGTTCCTGTTATCCGGTAACTTTGGTGCGATCCTTGCGGTATTGTATGCATCTATCGCAGGTCTTCCGGTTCCATTTGCACCGGTACACTTATTGTTTATCAACTTGCTGACAGATAGCCTTCCGGCAATTGCACTTGGTCTGGAACCACATACAAAAGATGTCATGAATGAAAAACCTCGTCCGATGAACGAATCTATTCTGACAAAAGATTTCCTGATTAAGATTGCAACAGAAGGTCTTTCTATCGGTGTAACAACAATGATCGCATTTTTAATTGGATTCAAGGGTGGCGATGCAGTGCTTGCAAGTACAATGGCATTTGGTACTCTTTGTACAGCAAGACTTGTTCATGGATTTAACTGTAAATCAGACAGACCGGTTCTCTTTAAGAAAAAAATGTGGAACAATATTTATCTGATCGGGGCATTCCTTCTCGGATTAGTATTGATTACAAGTGTACTGATGATTCCGGCACTGCACTCTGTATTTAAAGTATCTACATTGACCATCCAGCAGTTACTGATCGTATATGGTCTTGCAGCTGCAAACCTTCCGATCATTCAGTTATTAAAATGCTTCCGTAAGAAATAGAAGGGGGTTCAATGAACTTAAATAACGAATCAATCAAAAAAATCCGCGGACTGATCCTTTTCACAGCGTTGATCGTGATCGGTCTGTGGAAGTATGAAATTGTTCTGGATGCGGTTCATTTTTTGTTTAGCATTGCTTTTCCATTTATTTTGGGAGGTGCGATCGCATTCATACTAAATGTTCCGATGAATTTTATGGAGAAAGTATTTTTCTCCAATCAATGGGCAAAGAATAACAAGATTGTGCAGAAAATCAAGAAACCGTGTAGTTTAGTCTTGTCGATTATGCTTGTACTTGGTATTATCTTTGTTGTAATCTTCGTTGTATTTCCGCAGCTAGGAAAAACAATTTTAATGCTGGGAGAAAGCATTCAGGTATTTATACCGAAGCTTGAGCTGTGGGCAGAAGATTTATTTCAAAATAATACGGGAATCATCGAGTGGATTGAGACAATGGAATTTGACTGGGATAAGATGATCCAAGGCGGAATTGATTTTCTCAGAAATGGAGCAGGAAGTGTCTTAAATACAACTTTTGCAGCGGCAAAAAGTATTGTCAGTGGATTGACAACATTCTTTATTTCAGCGGTATTTGCATGTTATATCCTACTTCAGAAAAAGAAGCTGACAGTTCAGATCCAGAAGGTGCTGTATGCATTTTTGCCGGAGAAAAAGGTTAGTACTGTTCTTGATATTTGTTCACTGACTTACCGGACATTTTCCAATTTCCTTACCGGGCAGTGTATGGAAGCGGTTATTTTAGGAACAATGTTCTTTATCAGCATGAGTATTCTGAGAATGCCATATGCACTGTTGATCGGTGTGTTAATCGCATTTACAGCTTTGATCCCGATTTTTGGGGCGTTTATCGGATGTGTGATCGGTACATTTCTAATTCTGATGGTCAACCCAATGCAGGCGATCGGTTTTATAGTCTTATTCTTAGTCTTACAGCAGGTGGAGGGAAATCTGATCTATCCGCACGTTGTTGGAGGATCTGTAGGCCTTCCTTCCATGTGGGTGCTTGTTGCAGTCAGTCTTGGAGGAAGTCTGATGGGACTTGTAGGAATGCTGATCTTTATCCCGATGGTTTCTGTGATCTATACATTGTTCAGAGGATATGTGTATGAAAGATTGAGAAAGAAAAATATCACAGTGTTCGAGAAGAAAGAGGAAAAGGAACATGGAACAGAGACAGAAGAATAAGGAATTTGAAATAAAAGTCAACGGAGACAGCGCAATTATTTTGCGCTGTTTTTCGTATGGAGAGAGTGCGGTGATTCCGCGGAAAATTGATGGATACAGGGTGACGGAGATTGCACCGTATGCATTTTCGGCACATATGGACCATCCGCCGGAGGAGGAAACCGGGCAGGATGCGTTGTGTGGAGAACGGTTGGAGGAAATTGTTTTGCCGGATACGATCGAGAAAATCGGTCGGTATGCGTTTTATAATTGTAGAAATTTAAAACGATTGAAGTTTTCTACAGATATTCGAGATATTGGGGCAGGGGCATTTACCGGATGTCATCAGATTGAAAAAATGGATGTGACGGTGGTTCCCGAAAAAAGGTCGTGCTTCCGGGAACTGCTCATTGAGATCGGAGAGGAACAAGAAGTCATGTATCACTGCCCGGATGGAGATGCAAAGCTGATCTTTCCGGAATATTTTGAGGAGGCAGTGGAAAATACTCCGGCGAGGATCCTCGTCACAAAGACGCACGGAAGTGGGATGTGGTATCGAAATTGTATCGTGAAGAATGAATTGCAATTTGACCAGTATGATAAGCGGTTTGCGTGGGCGGTGGAAAATGAGCAGGAAGAAGTTGTGGTGGCACTTGCATTTGCACGACTTTTGTATCCGTACCGGCTTGCGGAGGATGCAAAGGAACAGTATGAGGGGTACTTAAAATCTCATGTGGAAAATGTGTCAGAGTATCTTTTGAAGAAAAAAGATATGAAACTTCTCACATATTATGTGGAACATTGTATTGACAATGTGGATAACCTTCGTGTATTAATAGACATGGTGGGGATAACCGGGGAGGCATCGATGATGAGCTATCTGATGGAGCAGTATCATCAGAGATTTGCTGTAACAGAGAAAAAGAAGAAGTTTGAATTATAGAAGGAAGAAAGATAAGAAAAGCAATGATAAAAAGAGAGGAGGAAGCGATGAATATTATACAGAAACAGCAGCAAAGAGAACTGGAAAAGATTGAGATCTGCATGGATATCTGGAAGCAGGCGAGAAATGAACTGTATTTGTCGATGCGATTTCTTGATGTGTCTTTGAGTCGATTTTTCTTTTTGCCGGAGACGAATATAACAGGGATGGGGACAGATGGATTTGGCATTTATTTTTATCCGGATGCATTGATCTACCTGTATAAAAAGGATCGGATCTATATTAATCGAGCCTATCTTCATATAGTATTTCATTGTCTGTTTGGACATTTGACGATTCCGAAAACTGTAGATACCGCTTTGTGGGATCTTGCGGCAGATATTGCGGTGGAGTCGATCATTGACGGACTTTCTGTACGCGCAGTCAGAAGATATGTTTCGCCATATCGGAAAAAAGTGTATCAGAGTCTGCGGGAAAAGATGAAGGTGCTGACAGTCGCAGGAATTTATCAAGTGTTGGAAGAAAAAGAGGCGGGAAGAGAAGAAGATACATGGATTGGAGAAGCTGATTTTGAAAAACTGCGAGGAGAGTTTTTTGTGGATGATCATCAGCTTTGGAATCAGGAAATTCCGCCGCAGAAAATGATGGAACGGCAGAAAGAGTGGAAAGAGGAAAACGAGAAGCTTCAGACGAAAATGGAGACGTTTGCAAAAGAAGCATCAGAAGATGCAGAGGCACTTGCAGAGCAGGTGCGCGTAGAAAATCGGACACGATATGATTATAAAAAATTTTTGAGAAAATTTTCAGTACTAAAAGAGGAAATACAGGTAGATCCAGATACCTTTGATTATATATTTTATCACTATGGAATGGAGATGTTCGAAAATGTACCATTGATCGAACCGCAGGAGACGAAGGAAGTGCATAAAGTTGAGGACTTTGTCATTGCCGTTGATACATCGATGTCGTGCAAAGAAGAGCTGATCCGAAAATTTTTAGAGCAGACATACAGTGTGTTAAGTGAGTCGGAGAGCTTTTTCAGAAAAATCTGTGTGCATATCATCCAGTGTGATGATAAAGTACAGTCAGATGTAGTGATCCATAATCAGGAAGAGATGGAACGCTATATGGAGCAGTTTGAGATACATGGATTTGGCGGCACTGATTTTCGCCCTGTGTTCGGTTATGTCAATGAGTTGATTGCAAAGAAAGCGTTTCGAAGACTCCGTGGTCTGATTTATTTTACAGATGGATATGGAACATTCCCGGCGAAAAAGCCGTTGTATGAAACTGCGTTCATATTTTTAAAAGAGGATTACAGTGATGTGGACGTGCCGGCGTGGGCGATGAAACTGATACTGGAGCCAGAACAATTAAGAAGAACAGAAGGTGAGATGGAATATGGATATTAAGAGAGCAAAGGAAGAAATCAAAGATTCAATCGAAGCATATTTGCTGAAAGATGCATATGGAGAATATGAGATCCCGGTGATGAGACAGCGACCGATATTTCTTTTAGGAGCACCGGGAATCGGAAAAACACAGATTATGGAACAGGTTGCGAGAGAATGTGGTATCGGGCTTGTGGCGTATACAATCACGCACCATACAAGACAGAGTGCGATTGGATTACCGCTGATCTCAAAAAATGAGTATGGGGGAAAAGCGTATTCGGTTACAGAATATACAATGAGTGAGATCATTGCATCGGTGTATAAAAAGATAGAAGAAACAGGGCTTTCAGAAGGAATTTTATTTATCGATGAGATCAACTGTGTGTCGGAGACACTTGCTCCGGCAATGCTTCAGTTTCTGCAGTATAAGACGTTTGGAAATCATGAAGTGCCAAAAGGCTGGGTGATTGTGGCAGCGGGGAATCCGCCGGAGTATAACAAGTCCGTCAGAGAATTTGATGTGGTGACGATGGACCGCGTGAAGAAAATCGAGGTGGAAGCAGATTTTTCGGTTTGGAAAGAGTATGCTTACCATCAGGGGATTCACCCGGCAGTGATTTCTTATCTGACAAACAGACAAAATTATTTTTACAAGATGGAACATACAGTAGATGGCTCCTTCTTCGCAACACCAAGAGGATGGGAAGATCTGTCAAGGCTGATCCAAGTGTATGAAAAACTGGGGAAAAAAGTAGACAGAGATGTGGTCGGTTCCTATATTCAGTTTCCGGAGATTGCAAAGGATTTTGCAAATTATCTGGAGCTGTATTACCGCTATGAGGCAGATTATCAGGTTGAACAGGTGATGGAAGGAAAGATTCCGGAAATCTTGTTGAAAAAGATTTCCCATGCATCTTTTGATGAAAAGCTAAGTGTGATCAGCCTGCTCCTTGCGCGTGTCACAGAAGTTTTCCGCAAAGTATTTGGGCAGGAAGCTTATGTTTCTATGCTGTTTGAGAAGTTAAAACAATACAAAGATGTGCTTGGTCAGAAAAAGGAAGCAGTGGAGGCATTCCGGGAAATTTTAGAAGAAACTTGTGAGGAACAGAAGGAAAAAGAACGGGCAAAACTACTCACAAAAACGGAAAAGATTGTTTATCGAAAAGGGATCGAGAAATTGGAACTGTATCTGAAGGTATTGGAGGAGGAGCAGATTTCTGATGGAGAGGATGCATTTGAGAAAATCCGCGGACTTTTTGCAGAAGAGCGCGGTGCTTATGAAAAGCTGGAGGAATCTGCGGGACAGAAACTGGAGTATGCATTTGACTTTATGGAGATTGCCTTTGGAGCCAGTCAGGAAATGACAATCTTTATCACGGAACTAAATATGAATGCTTACAGTGTAAAGTTCCTTCAGGAATACCAGTGCGATAGATATTATCAATACAACAAGCAGCTTGTGTTTGATGAGATTGACAGAAATATCCGGAACCGGATCGAGCGGGTGGAGATGCAGCTTTAGAGAATATAAGAGTTCCCCCGGACATAGAGTATATTTATAAAATAAATATGGGGGAGAAAAAGTTGTTAAATGATCTTTGGGCAGGAATGATACTTGTAGGAATTATCTATGGAGCGTTGACAGGGAGGATGGCAGATGTCACGAACGCGGCGCTGGACTCTTCCAAGGAAGCAGTGACACTTTGTATTACAATGCTTGGAGTAATGTCTTTTTGGGTAGGGCTTATGGAAATTGCACAGCGGTCAGGGCTGATCGCTGCAGCATCGCGAAAACTACAGCCTGTGGTACATTTTCTGTTTCCAGACGTGCCAGAAGGACACGAAGCAAATAGACATATTACAACAAATATCATTGCAAACATCCTGGGGCTTGGATGGGCAGCAACGCCGGCAGGACTGATGGCGATGAAGAGTCTTCAGGAAGTCAATCCAAACAAGGACAAAAGCATTGCGAGCAGAGATATGTGTACGTTTTTGATTTTAAATATTTCTTCTTTGCAGCTCATTCCAATCAATATCATTGCCTATCGGAGTCAGTATGGAAGTGTAAATCCGGCAGGGATTGTCGGGGCGGGGATTGTGGCGACGCTGGTCAGTACGGTAGTCGGAGTAGCATTTGCAATGGCGATGAGGAAAAGGAAGCGCGTGTAGGAAAAGAGATTTTGTCATCCTGGTGTGTTTTTTGAAATACCAAAACATATTTTAGACTTGATTTTTTGTAATACATATATTATGATTATTGTAATACAAAAAAGGAGATGAGATTATGGGAAAACCAGGAAGACCAAAGGGGAGTGACAATAAGGAGAAGATCTGTTCTCTGCGCCTGGATGAACAGACGTTAAAGCGCCTGAATGCTTACTGTGAGCGCCTGAAAGTGGCAAAGTCAGAGGTGATCCGGGAGGCAATCGAGCGGATTTTGGAGGAAGATCAGTATAAATAGTTTTCCGTTTTCATAAGATGATAAGAGCCTATTTATGAAAACGGAGGAGTAGATGAAGTTCTTACTATATCTGAGTGATTTTATCGTACCTTTTGTGATTTTCTATATCGTCGGTTTTGGAATTTTGATGAAGACAAATGTCTATGAGCATTTTATAAAGGGTGCGAGAAAGGGATTTTTTACTATTATTAAGATTATGCCTACATTGATCGGGCTGATGGTTGCGGTAGGAGTATTGAGAGCTTCTGGATTTTTAGATTTTTTTGCGGAAGTGGTCAGTAGGTTTGTGGTACATATCGGATTTCCGGTACAGCTCGTACCGCTTACGATCGTCAGGATGTTTTCTTCCTCAGCAGCTACAGGGCTGGTACTGGACATCTTTAAGGAATATGGAACAGATTCGTACATTGGGCTTGTGGCATCTATCATGATGAGCTGCACGGAGACAATCTTTTATACGATGTCTGTGTATTTTATGACAGCGAATATCAAAAAGACAAGATACACACTGGCGGGAGCGCTTTTGGCGACATTTGCAGGAATTGCAGTAAGTGTACTGCTTGCATCGGGGATGTATGCCGGGTAATGATTTTCTGACAGACTGAACCGGAGAGTAGGAAAGCTCTCCGGTTCCGTAAGGAAATTCTCGTAGAATTCAGTGTATTTTGTTATCGGGTATATCGTAAAATTCAGTGTTTTCGTTATGTGGAACTGTCAGCTTCTGATGCGGCATAGATACCGGAACATAGAAGGATGAGAAGTGTGCAGATAGATTAGTTTATCTGTGGTATTGTCAAAAGGGTGCGTAAGGAAAGAATACAGATGACAGTGGAAAGCGTTTTGCCATTTGACTGCATTCTCTTTAAACTGCGAGGATCGTGTATGATAATTGGGGGATTCGTTGACGGAAGGAAAGAGGAAAGAAATCGTAAGTTTGCGAATCGTAAGCTCGCATTCGGAATAACCTGCTTCCAGTAAGCCGTGAATGAATCTTTGCAGCATGAATGTATCCGGAAAGGTAACAGATACTTTTAATTGAGAGTCTGCGGAAACAGGACATCGTCCAATTTGGAATCCGCTTAGTCGCCAGTGTCGTTTGCTGAGCTGAAAAGTGGACAGGTCTTCTTCCAGAAGCTCTAAGGAAAGAGGAAGAAATTCAGATTCTGCTATACTAAAAAATCGGGTTGTAGTTCTGTTTTGGGGAGAGACAATGTGGTCAGCACAATATAGTCCGATCTCTCCGCCAAAATAGATTCCATATTGACCTTTTTTCAACTTGATCAGACATGTTTTTTCGTTATGGTCAAAGTAGATCAGAAGAGCATCCTGAAGAGAAAGATCGCGGATGGCAGTATCAGCAGGACGGCGGCAGGTTTTTGGGAGCCACGCGTCCTCTCGATAGGTAAAGAGATCATGTAGAGGCAGATAGGACAAATCATATGGATGGAGCAAGTTCTGCAAAAGAGCCGATTTCTTTTCAGAGGGCATTCTTTGGATCTGAAGAATCAGCTTTTTCCTTTTGTGATAATTCAAAAGGAAGAGAAGAAAGAGCAGCAATAGGAATACTGGTAAGAAAGACATAAAAACCTCCTTGGAAATATCTTATTGTATTGTATGCCACAGAGGAGTCGGATGTGTGACAGGGCAGCTTATCTATCAACCGCATATTTAGAAACAATATCAAATGGGGCAGGTCCGACATCGAGAACTGCACGGTGAAAGTTTTTCTGGGAGAATTCATCTCCGTCTATTTTCATCGCTTTCTTTTTCAATTCCATAAATTCAAGATAGCCAACATAATATTTCAAGTAATTTCCCGGATCAGATAGGATCAAATTATATATTTCCTGGATAGCATCGGTATCTTTGATTCCATAATCAGAGAAAAAGCGTACAGTATCGGGTACCGACCATCCATCGTAATGGATTCCAATATCTGCGGCAGCATAGAGTCCAAGTGTCAGAGAACCATTTTTTTGAAACAGCGCAGCCTGGTCTTTTGGCAGCGGACTCAGATAGTAGGAGCACATCTCGGCATAAGTTGCCCATCCTTCCACATAACCGCTAAAATTAAAAATGCTGCGGAGAGGTTCTGTATTTTTTTCAGCAAAATAAGTTGTTTGATACAAGTGTCCGGGATAGCCTTCGTGTGCAAGTGTCGTAAATAGTTTTAGAGTATCGACATTGCGGGATTGGTTGATGTAGATTACATTTTCTGACTGGTCGTCAATGGCGGGAATCATATAAAATGCAGGGCTCAGATAAGGTTCCATAGCATTGGGAACATATTTCACTTGAGCAGTTACGTCCGGAGGAGCAGGAAAGGCAGCAGAAGATTTTTGTTCCAGCAATGTCAAAATCTGTTCCGGCTGATTCCGGTCAATCTGGTTTTGCAGAAAAATATCTGACTTGTCTGGAGGTGCTTCGGCAGAGACAGGACGCGAGGCAAGTTCAGGATCTTTGGACAACAATGTCTGAATAGACAAAAGATCAGAGGAAATCTGGTCATGGATTAATTTTTTTATTTCCGATACCGATCGAGGTGAGCCGGTATCTCTTTCTACGACATAGCTATAGTATTCTTTTCCATTCGGAAGATAACAGACTCCCTTTTCGTTTTTTCCACTGCCGCGCAGTTCCAGAAGAGCATCGATCAGTGACTCATAAGCCGGAACGACAGTATTTGCAATCATTTCTTGATTTTTCTTTTGATAATCCCTTTTTACAGTAGAAGAAAGTCCAGGTATCTTGGAAAGCCGTTCTTCAAAAGTTGTGAGTAGATAATTGGAATCTTTCATGTCGACAAAGGAACTACATTGCTCGACCACAGCATCTACGGTGCTGTCCGGGATGAATAGACCACTATCTGCCTTCTCCTTTTCGAAGGAGATCAGAGAGTTGAAGTAATCCGGGGTACAGGATAAGAGCGAGAGATATGTATCGACATCTTTTATATCATGAAATGGATATTCCGCTAACAGTACCGGGAGTTGTGCCTGAATTCCGGTAATCTCTCCCAATGGTTCTTCGTATAAGAGATAAGGGGCGCCCTTTTGGGCAGTCTGCAAATAAGATTTGAGAATATCGTAGGTGAGTTTATTTTCGTCTGTGAGATCTTCATAGTGATAATGGGACAAAGCAGAAAGACTGTTTTCTAGAGATGCCATCATTCCGGTCGTATTTGTGGAAAAAGATCCGTATGTAACCGGAGCCTGGACGATATCGTAGGCAGATGGATCTTTCAATGTGTAATGTAGTCCAATAGTATTTGCAGCCACATCCTGCCGGAATAGTTCAAGAGTAAATTGACGGAAAGCGGTGTTAGTGTCGGAAGATGCTCGAATAGAAGAGCAGCCGGAGAAGAGTAAAGAGGACGATAAGAGCAGTGCAGTAAATGAAGTAAGATATTTGTTTTTCATAGATACTCCAAAGACATTTTTAACAGTTTATGAGAAAGAAGCGGGAAAAAGACATGGATTCAGAGGAGATGGTGTATATGACAAAAGAAGTGAAAAAGCTGTTGCTTGTAATCTGGATGACAGTTGTGGCAGTGTGCTGTCTTCCGACGATAACTGTGGCAGAAGAGGGAGCAGCAAAATCAGATGAAAGAGAGGAAATGATTTCGGATGCCGTTCTTCCGGTAGCAGTTGGTTATCGAAACGACAGTGGGGAAGTGTCCTATTATCTCAATGGGACTTCTTTTCTGATCAACGAGCAAGCAGTTCTTACGAATAAGCATGTGGCGGTTCCAGATGAGATACTTTTGGAAAAAATTATGGAAGAGCATGCGCTGAACGAATTGCCGGAGAAAGATGAAAGGTTGGGAATCTACGTAATGACAGGAAAAAATATGTTTGTTCCTGCAAAGATTCATGCAAGTGTGCAGAGTGATCGGATGGATTTTGCAGTTTTGCAGTTGTCGTCGAAGTTATACGACAGAGAGAGTTTGACATTAGGGGAAGGAGTGCCGCCGGAAGAAGGAAACCCTATTACGTTTGTCGGCTGTTCTGGGGAGGGATACCGGGAAAAGATTTTGGAGAAAATTTCACAGATATCAGAGCGAGGAGAGGTTATCCGTCTTAGTGAATCGGAGGAGGTACCAGATGGAGAGAATGATAAAGTCATCGAACATAATATTCCACTATATGGAGCAGGGGCTGGAAGCCCGCTTCTAAATGCCAACAGGGAAGTTGTGGGAATTAATGTGTTCCAGGAGGGGATGGTGCCATATGCAGTGCAGATCTATCATATCAGAAAGGCATTGGATACATTTGAAATTCCTTATAAAAAGCCGGAAACAATGGCGGAGGGAGAAAAGCAAACAGAGAAGCATACAGAGAAGCATACAGAGCAGGCAGAAAAAGAGCGAAAAAGATTTAGTAAAAAAATAGATTCACTGGAAAATAGAGAGAACCAAAACGGAGGAGAAACCGGGAGAACAGGGGTGATGCTGGCTGTTTTCGGAGGAATAGTAGGGATCGGAGGAATGGCAGCCATGATTTGGATGTCAGTGCATACAAATCAGAAAAAACATGCAGAGAAGAACGGAGCAAGAATGCAACATACATACCAACAGATGCAGACATCAAAAAGGCAGGTACGACAAGTGGATGGAAGGACAGAAAGCAGATATTCGCCTGGAAGAAGGAAAAGAGAAGAAGAGAGAGAATGGAATATGGAGGAATATATGATGGCAAGTGAAGGCGTGGGAGAAACAACATTGCTAAATGCAGCGGGAGGAGAAACAACAGTACTTCACAATGCAGAGTTTGCATATTTGCTTCGAAAGGATACAGGAGAGAGAATCCTGATCAATACGCAGCCATTTTTGATTGGAAAGGAGCAGAGGAAAGTCAATTACTGTATCCGGGATAATACATCGGTCAGCAGATGTCACGCAAAAATCAGCAAGCAAGGGTGGCAGTATTATATCGAGGATCAAAATTCGACAAATGGAACTTATGTAGAGGGAAAGGCATTACACCCATACCAGGAAACTGCTCTGTCAGACAATGTGACAATCCGTCTGTCGGATGAGATGTTTGAATTTCATTTCATGTAAAAATAGAGAGGAGAAGGGTTTATGAAATTGTTGAGTGCGGCGTGCAGCGATAGAGGAATTAAAAAGAAGATCAATCAGGATTCCTTGCTAGTTCGGTCAGCAATGACAAAAGAAGGAGAAATCTTATTGGCGGCGGTCTGTGATGGAATGGGCGGACTCGAAAAAGGGGAAGTGGCAAGCGGAGAAGTGATCCGGGCGCTTGCAAGATGGTTTGAAGAAACACTTCCATTACTTCTTTCTGGGGGGCAGGAGAAAAAGGGAGTGGGAGAAAGGAGAAAAAGAGCGATTGCGAAAAGTCTGGAAAGCTTGATACAGGAGGAAAACCAGATGATTTCTGTCTACGGAAAAGAAAAGAATCTTCTGCTTGGGACGACAGTTTCGGCAGTCCTGTTGATTGCCGGATGGTATTTGATCGTACATGTTGGAGATTCTCGTGTTTATGGGCTTACAGAAGACGTGCAGCAGCTGACAAAAGACCAGACTTATGTGCAGAGAGAAATTGATGCAGGAAGACTGACAAAAGAGCAGGCAAAACAACATCCCCGGAGAAATGTACTGTTGCAGTGCGTTGGAGTGCAGGAGAAAATTACTCCGGAATGGAAGTCGGGAGTATATTATCCGGGAATGGGATTTTTAGTTTGCTCGGATGGATTTTGCAATCAATTGCTGGATGGAGAGCTTGAGGAAAGGTTTTGCAGGAATTACTTGAGAGCAGAATGGGAGATGGAAGAAAACTTGAAAGAAGTTATGGAACAGAATAAAAGACGGATGGAGACGGATAATCTTTCCGCGATTTGGATTTCTGTTCAATAGGGCATCGGTAATAGGAGAGGGAGCAGCAAAGGTAAGAAAGAAATGGAAAGGAGGAGGCAGATGCTTGAGAACGGTATGATTGTAGATGGAAAATACAAAATTTTAAATAAAATCGGCAAGGGAGGGATGAGCACAGTTTACCTTGCAATGAATGAGAGAGCAAATCGACAGTGGGCGATCAAGGAAATTCAAAAGAAAGGGAATCGATATTATCGGACGATGCGGGAGGAACTTCTGGCAGAGACGGATATTCTCAAAAGACTGGATCATCCCAATCTTCCTAAGATTGCAGATGTTCTGGAATACAAAGATATATTTCTGATCGTGATGGACTACATCGAAGGAAGACCGCTCAGCCTGACATTGCAGGAGCAAGGGGCACAATCTCAGGAAGTGGTAGTTGCATGGGCAAAACAACTCTGTGATGTACTGGAATATCTGCATTCCCGAAAACCACCGATTATTTATCGAGATATGAAGCCTGCAAATATTATGCTGCGGCCAGATGGAAGAGTGATGCTGATTGATTTTGGAACTGCGAGGGAATATAAGGAAGAACATGTGGAGGATACAATCTGCCTTGGAACGGTTGGATATGCGGCGCCGGAACAGTTTGGGGGAAATGGGCAGACAGATGCAAGAACAGACATTTTTTGTCTGGGAAGGACCTTGTATCATCTTTTAACTGGTCATAACCCATGTATGCCACCCTATGAGATATATCCAATCCGGCATTGGAATCCACAGTTGTCTTCTGGATTAGAAGAAATTATTTGGAAGTGTGTAAAAAATGATCCGCAGGAACGGTACCAGTCCTGCGCAGAATTATTGTATGCATTGGAACATTATAGGGAATTTGATGTTGAATGCAAGAGACAGCAGCAGAAGAAGTGGCGGATTTTTGTCGGTTCAGCAGTTTGTACATTGGCATTTGCAGCGGGGGCTGTGGGGTTTCGCTGCGCAGAAGAGAAGACAGTCAGGAACAGTTATGAGCGAGTGATGAAAGAAGCATCGTCTTCAGTGACAAGAGAAAAACAGATTGCGAATTATCGAAAAGCAATCGCATTGAATCCGAGAAAGGCAGATGCATATGAGTTGTTATTGGAAAAGGTATTCCTGACTGATGACAATTTCTCTCAGGAGGAAGCGGCGATGATGCTGGAAATTTTGCAGCAAAGAGGAATGAATAAAAAGGACTATTTAAGTGTTCTGGAGTCGGAGCAGAATGCATATGGGAAAGTAGCTTTTCGGATTGGGATAGCCTATTTCTACTATTACGAAGGAGAGGGAAATAAACAGTTATCCGGGAGGTGGTTTGTGGATGCCGCCAAGTCAGAGACGCTGGAAGAACATCAGAGAATGCGTGCAAAGATGCTGGGGAAAATTGCAGGATATTATGCACAATTAAATCGAAATGATCGGGCGGGGGACAGCAAGGTTACTTACCGGGAATACTGGGAAGATCTTACAGAATTGACAAAAGGAAATATCGTGGCGATTGATAATGAAAAAACTGCGCTTGTGATGTATCAGGAATTGGTGTATCAAATTGGTCAGAATGCAGATAAATTTTATGCAGAAGGAGTTAAAAGAGAAGAAATGAGCGAACAGCTTGAAAAAGTAAAAGAGAGGCTGCGGACAGATCTGACGATACAGAATAGAGGAGCGCAAAAGAAAATAGAGAAGAAAAAGGAGGAACTGGTAAAAAATATTTCATGGGCAGAAGAAGAGGTGAAGACAATATGTACGATCAGGAACAGATAATTCAGATATACCGTCAGGGCTTTTTCATCTGTGCAGGTTTATCTGTAGTTGGAGGAATCATGACAACGATATTTTTTTGGAAATTTGGGATTCGGAGAATCATCGCAGTACGCACAGGATATGAGGCGAGGAAAGAAATCAGAAGGATCGAAGAAGAAAATCGTAAAAAAGAAACAAAAACAAGTGATGTGTTTGTGTTGAAAAAGAATGTGATGATGGTTCATACGAATGAAGTGATAGAAAGGGACGGTGGAAGAAGTTGAGAGAATCTTGGGGAAGAGTCAGAAAATGGGTACAGATTATCATGATGCTTACAGGTCCGGTTGTGTTGGCGATAGCCCTGTGTAATGTTACCTCCGAGAAACTTTGGCAGGCGAGGGCGGAAGAAGTGCAGCAGATAAAAAAGGAGAAGGGATTAAATGGCGAAAATTCAGTCAGAAGGGCAGTCGCGCTTGAAAAAATTCAGTGGGAAAAGGCAGAGAAGGTCTATGATGGGAAAAGGGAAGCGGTGCTTACAGGATATTATCAGGAGAAAAAAGAAGAAAATAGAGTAACGGTCGAGGTGCAATTAGAGGGAAGCAATGTAAAAACTTACACGGAAGCGGTTATTCATAAAGTGATCAAACAGCCTCAAAATTATGAGCTGGCAGAGTGTGAGCAAAAGAAAATATCCGGTATTCATATGAAAGTCATTCCTAAAAATTTGTATTTGCAGGTAGAAGATCATTCTGTGGATTATGGAGTGACAATGGAAACCTTGGAAGTAGATCTGAGAAAACAGGGGAAAGTATTTATCAAGGAAGGTATCTTACAGGAAGATTTAGAGAAAGTAATGCTTCCAGAAGTAATTTTGCGGGATCCGTATCCGGAATTAAAAATTGGATCTTATGATAATTGTCTGATTCCGGAACTAAAAAGGGAAGATGGGAAACTTGCAAATCCTTTCGAAGGGGTTGTGCAGGGAAATTACTGTATGAAAGTGGCGCAGGAAGAAGATTATGGAACACTGGAGGTTCTTCCTCAGAAATTGGAAGAGGCAGAAGATGTGATTTCAGTGGAGCATAGAGCGGGGATATTTCAGAAGGAAGAAGGGAAGAATATATATGTCAGAGGAACTAGAGGGGATACCGGAGAACCGGTGAAAGTAAAATTGCATATCCGGGAAGAGTCATCTTTTGCACAGAGATATGACGAAGTGTGGGTGCGGATCAAAGAAGAGGGAGGAGTGTTTGTAAATGCCACGAAAGAAGGGATTGTTTTTGAAGAGCAGCAGGAGGGAGTGCAGCGAAGGACTGGAGAATGGTATTTAAAGGATAGCAGAGACGGTTCAGGGAAGACAGTCACAGAAGTGGCGGATGGTCTTGTATTTGTCATTGACAGCGAAGCGCCGGAGGTTATTTTTCATAGATTATCCTTGGAAAAGAACAAGATTGGTGAGGAAGAACGGGGATTGAACTTTGGCACATATCAAAATACTTCTTATGCAGAGAAAGTTTCTGTCGAAGATCAGAACAGTCTGGATGAGAGAGGAAGCGGAGTTGACAGATGGTCTTATGCGGTCTGGAATGTGAAAAAAGATCAGAAACTTACAAAAAATCTTGTGGAGAAGCTAACCATATCAGAGGAGCTTCAGTGGAATCCAGTAGAAGAAGAGACATGTGAGATTCTTATCGGTATAGAAAACCAAGGAAAAGTAAAAGAAGGAAATTATGTCCTACTTGTGCGGGTGGAAGATCAAGTGCAGAATCAAGCGGTGTTTTTGTCGGACGGAATAGTTGTGGATCTGAAACAACCAAAAGTGACTCTTAGGGGAATCGACTCAGAGAAATATTATACAGAAGATATTCCATTTTCGATTACCGTAGAAGATTTTCATTTGAAAAATCAAAAAATTACTTCCGGAATTAAAGAAATCTGTGTCGCATTGTCGTGTGATGGGACGGAATGCTTTTGCGAGACAGAACAGATTCGGGAGAATTTTCCGAAATCCGGCACTGAGGTGGAGAAGACATTACAGGAATTGCAGACAGAGGCAAAGGTTTCCAGAGAAAAAATAATACAAGCTTCCAGGCATAACAGTAATGATGTAAAACTTTCTGTGACGGTGTCCGACCATGCGGGAAATCAGACTGTGGCAGAAGAAAGGCTGAAAATTGATACAGTCGCGCCGCAAATTATAGTGGCTTACGATAATAATGACAAAAAAAACGGAAATTATTTTCAAGAAGAAAGAACAGCACAAATTTTATATCAGGATAAAAATTTTGAACAGAAAAATGTCACATTTGATGTAGGTGTCGGCAAAAAACAACAGAAAAATGTAAGGGTACAAGATTTGGAAAAAGAGTTTGGGATCCTGGCAGAGTGGAGAAGACAAGAGGGCAAAGAGGGAGAATGCCTATATTTGAAGTTTCAAAAAGAGCAGGAATACAGAATCAGACCGCATTGCAAAGACCGCGCAGGAAATGTGGAGCAAAGAGTGGACTATGGGGATTCTGAGGCTCCAGAGCAGTTTGTAATCGACACGACGGATCCTGTGGCAGAAATTCGATATTACTGCGATGGAGAGGAGATTCTTTTATCAGAGGAAGTTGGTCGGAGAAGCTTTACAGACAAAGCAATTGAGGCGAAGATTGTAATTTGTGAGCGGAATTTTTCTTTTCCGGAAACATTTTCAGAAGAACAGAGTCAAATGGAGCTTTCTGTAAAAGCAGAAGGAATGCAGGAAGGGGAATATCCTCAGGAAGTAGAGGGCGGATACTTCCAGCAGGCAGCAAAGAGGAAAAATTGGAAAAAGATAGATACAGATACATACACTGCAACATTTTTGTTTGAAAAAGATGCAAATTATATCGCAGAGTTTACGTATATGGATCTGGCAGGAAGGAAAGTCAGCATTGCTCCGAGAAGATTCACAGTGGATCAGACGGCTCCGAAAGGAGAAATTGTTGTGGATGGGCAGAAAAATTCAGCAGAATCATGGAGAACTGTTTCTTTTAGTTTGTTCCAAAGAGATGCTTATCAGATTCAGATTACGGGAGAAGATGTTACAGCCGGGGTGGCTTCCGTAAAATATTACTGTTCGAAACGTCCGCTTTCGGAAGAAGATGTAAAGAATTTACCCTCAAAAGAATGGGTGAAAGGAGATGCATTTGCAGTAAATCCGGACCAACAGTGTATCGTGTATGGAAAAGTGGAAGATCTGGCAGGAAATATCTGTTTTTTATACCCGGTAAGTGGAATGATTACGGAATGCTCAGAGCCAAAGATCAAAATGACATTGGAAGGGGAAAAATCCGGTGGGGTTTATCGAGGAGATGTGACAGTAAAGATAGAAGCGGAAGATCCACAGGCAGGGGATACATATTCAGGAATTCAACAAGTTTTCTACCATGTGGCAGCAGAAGAAAATGTACAGGCAGATAAGGAGGAAATTTTATTTCAAAAAGAAGATCATCAGACACGAGGAAAGGCAAGATGGGAAGGAGCAGTTGTCATTCCGGCGGAGGTGTTCAACAGCAATGATGTGAGGGTTCAAGTAACGGTAAAGGATTTTGCCGGAAACGAGAAGACAGAGAACAAAGAAAAGATAGCAATAGACATCACACCGCCGATCCTTCACGTTCAATATGATGATCAGATGCCTGTAAACGGAAACTATTACAGGAAGGCACGGAAAGCGACCATCACTGTTCACGAGAGAAATTTTGATGAAAAGACTTTGAAAATTCAGGCAGGCAGTTCGGAAGGAAGGCAACCGATCAGTGGGGAATGGACCAGGCAGGAAGGCGGAAAAAATACGGATCAGGATACATATGTATGTACAATGCTATTTCAGGAAGATGGGGTATACAAGCTTTCGCTTAATTGCACAGACAAGGCGGGAAACCAGACTATATATGAAAATGATGATGTGTTTGTGATTGATCAGACTGCTCCTGTTATCCGGGTTTCGTATCAGGAACAGACGGAAAGGACAAAGGGATATTATCATAAACCTCGGACTGCAGTGATCTCGATTCAGGAGAAAAATTTCCGACCGGAAGATGTAGCAATCAAAATCACAGCAGTTCTTGATGGGGAGGAGCAAAAGGCGCCGGAAATAGGGATGTTTACATCAGAGGGAGTAGACAGTGAAACATCTTCCCAAAATAGAGAAAGAGAAGCAGTACACCGTGCAACCATTTTATATGACAAAGATGGGACATATACATTTAATGTTTCTTACACAGATCTTGCGGGAAATATGGCAAAAGAGTATCCGGAAGATCGATTTACCATTGATCGGACAAGTCCGTCTGTAGAAATATTTGGAGTGGAGAACAAGTCTGCAAATAATGATATAGTTGCACCTCAGATTCGTTATCAGGACAGAAACTACGAAGAGAAGGATGTCAAAATCGAATTGACGGGATACCATCGCGGGAAACTTCCGATAGAGGGACAGAAGACGGAAATCGTAAACGGGCAGTATATAAAACTACCGGATTTTGAACGGACGAAGGAGAAGGACGACTTGTATACACTGACAGTTCAAGTGACGGATCGGGCAGGCAATGTGACAAAAAAGTCAATTACATTTTCGGTAAATCGATTTGGCTCTGTCTATACATTAAGTGACAAGACAAGAAAACTTCTGCAAAAGCATTATACAAAACAGCCGCAGGAAATTGAAGTGACGGAAATCAATATAGATACATTGCAGATGAAGGAGATCAGTTATGGAAGAGATGGAGAAGTTGTCAGACTGCAAAAGGGGAAAGACTATGCGGTGGAAAAAAACGAACCCGAGCAGGGATGGAAAACATACACTTATAAGATTGGCAGACACAATTTTCAGAAAGAAGGAAATTATACGGTAACACTTTCCTCAAAAGACCGGGCAGAAAATAGAGGGAACAATAAGATCAAGGGAGAAGAAATCAATTTTGTTGTAGATCAGACAGCGCCGACAGTGGTTGTTACCGGAATAGAGAATTATGGGAAGTATAAAGAGTCCTCGAAAAAAATGACGATTTATATGGAAGATAATTTTGCGGCAGAGGCAGTGGAAGTGTCTGTTCATGGTGAGAGAAAAATAAAAAAAAGATACGATGCCGAGAGATTGAAACGGCAGGGAGGAAGGGCAGAAGTTGTCCTTAGACAGGAGAATAGGTGGAAAACGGTTCGCGTATCCGGTGTGGATGCGGCAGGAAACCGATCGGAGGAAAAAGTGTTTCAAATTCTGGTCACACCGGATAGAAAGATTCAGTTTTTCTATAATCTTACATCCATTGTGGGAGTTGCTTTGATGATGCATCCATTGCTCTGCGGAGTAATCTTTTTCATCAGAAAGCAGAGAAGAAAGCAGACAAGAAGAAAAGATTTTAAAGCAGATCAGAAAAATTCGGAAAGAGGAAGTTCCCAAACTTGACATTCCAAAATCCGTATGTTACGATTTCTACATATTTTTAATTTGAAAAAGAAAACGCGTTGACGAAAAGAGTAAGTTGGGGGAAACTTTACAGAGAAGTTCTGATTCATATGGAAATGTGTGGAATGTGACTTGGACACAGACAGATACAAAGAGATATGAGATGCTGAGAGGAACAAGTGGAATCTGACTGAAGATGGCTTCCGAGCGGTGTATGATACTTTCTGTTGTCTATTCGGTCTAATCTAGAAGAGAATACGAAAGAAAAGTGTGATACAAAGGGATTCGCCCTTTACAGCGAGGAGTGCAGGGCACTCGGTAAGGTTCGCGCTGTGAAGAGCGGATAAATAGAAGTGGTACCACGGGAATCTCTCGTCTTCTCTTTTGAGGAGGCGAGTTTTTTGTTTCAAGAAAAACGATGAAATAAAAAACTCTCCGGGTGAGATCCTTTTTGAAGATGCTGCTTTTGAGTGGAAAATCTAAATGCGTATATTCAAAAAAAGAGGAGGATACAAAATGGATAAGAAAAAATTTTATATGACAACAGCGATTGCTTATACATCAGGCAAACCACACATTGGAAATACTTATGAGTTTGTACTTGCTGATGCAATCGCAAGATACAAAAGAAGTCAGGGGTATGATGTATTTTTCCAGACAGGAACTGACGAACATGGACAGAAGATTGAACTGAAGGCTCAGGAAGCTGGAGTGACACCGAAAGAATTTGTAGACGGTGTGGCTGCACAGGTAAAAGAGATTGCAGATCTGATGAATACATCTTATGATAAATTTATTCGTACGACAGATGAATATCATGAGAAACAAGTTCAGAAAATCTTTAAAAAGCTGTATGAGCAGGGAGATATTTACAAAGGATATTATGAAGGAATGTACTGTACACCGTGTGAGGCATTCTTTACAGAATCACAACTGGTTGATGGAAAATGTCCGGACTGTGGGCGTGAAGTACAGCCAGCAAAGGAAGAGGCATATTTCTTCAAGATGAGTAAATATGCGGACAGGCTGATTGAACATATCAATACACATCCGGAATTTATTCAGCCGGTGTCCCGTAAAAATGAGATGATGAATAACTTCTTGCTTCCGGGACTTCAAGATCTCTGTGTTTCAAGAACTTCTTTTACATGGGGAATACCGGTAGATTTTGATCCAAAGCATGTTGTCTATGTATGGTTAGATGCGCTTACAAACTACATCACAGGAATTGGGTATGACTGTGATGGAGAGAACAGTGAGCAGTTTAAGAAAGACTGGCCGGCAGATCTTCACTTGATCGGAAAGGATATTATCCGCTTCCATACAATTTACTGGCCAATCTTTTTGATGGCGCTGGATCTTCCACTTCCGAAGCAAGTGTTTGGACATCCGTGGCTGCTTCAGGGCGATGGAAAGATGAGTAAATCAAAAGGAAATGTCATCTATGCAGATGAGCTTGTAAATATGTTCGGAGTTGATGCAGTCCGCTATTTTGTTCTGCACGAGATGCCATTTGACAATGACGGTGTCATCACATGGGAACTGATGGTAGAGCGTATGAATTCTGACCTTGCAAATACACTTGGAAATCTTGTGAATCGTACGATCTCCATGACAAATAAATATTTCGGGGGAATCGTTACAGATAAGGGAATTGCAGAAGAGGTAGATGCAGAGTTAAAAGCAGTTGTAGAGCGCACACCGGGAGCAGTAGATGAGAAGATGAACAAACTCCGGGTAGCAGATGCAATCACAGAGATATTCAACCTGTTCAAACGCTGCAATAAGTATATTGATGAGACAATGCCTTGGGCGCTTGCAAAAGAAGAGGACAAAAAGGACCGTCTGGAAACAGTGCTTTACAATCTGATTACAAGTATCTCAAAGGGGGCAGAATTATTAAGCTCATTTATGCCGGAGACATCTGAAAAGATTCTTGCTCAACTAAATGGAGGTCATGTAACAGACAAGCCGGAGATTCTATTCCAGAGACTTGATATGGAAGAGGTCATGAAGAAGGTAGAAGAATTACATCCACCAGTAGAAGAAAAAGCAGAGGAAGAGTCTGTAATTGACATTGAACCGAAAGAAGAAATCACATTTGAAGAATTTGGAAAGATGCAGTTCCAAGTCGGTGAGATTATTGCCTGCGAAGCGGTAAAAAAATCAAAGAAACTGCTTTGTTCACAAGTAAAGGTGGGAAGTCAGGTAAAACAGATCGTATCAGGAATTAAGGCACATTACACACCGGAAGAGATGGTAGGGAAAAAAGTAATGGTGCTTGTGAATTTAAAACCGGCGAAACTGGCAGGTGTTTTATCAGAGGGAATGCTTCTCTGTGCAGAAGATGCAGAAGGAAATCTTGCATTAATGACACCGGAAAAAGAGATGCCGGCGGGGGCAGAAATCTGTTAAGACTCTGCCCTACAGCCTGCAATAAAGTAACAAACAGATTATTACGAGAAAGAAGGAGAACACAATGAGTAAAATCAGAATTGGTATTGTTGGATATGGAAACATTGGACGCGGTGTAGAACTTGCAGTCGAGAGAAATGAAGATATGGAACTTGTTGCGGTAGTGACACGCCGTGATCCAAAAAGCGTTCAGATTCTGACGGAAGGTGTAAAGAAAGTACATTTTGATGATATTCTTACACTGAAAGATGAAGTCGATGTGATGATCCTCTGCGGAGGTTCTGCGACAGATCTTCCAGTGATGGGACCAGAAATTGCAAAACACTTCAATATGATCGACAGTTTTGATACACATGCAAAGATTCCAGAGTATTTTGCAGATGTAGATACAGCGGCAAACGAAGGGAAAAAAGTAGGAATCATCTCTGTGGGCTGGGATCCGGGAATGTTCTCCCTGAACCGTATTTATGCAGAATCAATCCTCGTACAAGGAAGCACTTATACCTTCTGGGGAAAGGGAGTCAGTCAGGGACACTCTGATGCGATCCGCCGTATCGAAGGGGTGAAAAATGCAATCCAGTATACTGTTCCAATTGAGGAGGCAGTGGAGAGAGTCAGAAGTGGAAGTGAGCCAGAACTTTCCACAAGAGAAAAACATCTTCGTGAGTGCTATGTCGTGGCAGAGGAAGGTGCAGATAAGGCACTGATTGAGAAGACCATCAAAGAAATGCCGAATTATTTTGCAGATTATGATACAACCGTTACTTTTGTATCGGAAGAGGAATTAAAAGCAGAACACAGCAAAATGCCGCACGGCGGTTTTGTGATCCGCACTGGAGAGACTGGAAGAGAAGGAAACAAGCATGTAATTGAATACTCTTTAAAACTGGACTCTAATCCGGAATTTACTTCTAGTGTCTTAGTTGCATATGCCCGTGCTGCACACAGACTTGCAAACAACGGTGACTGTGGTGCAAAGACAGTATTTGATATTGCACCAGGCTTATTGTCTATGAAATCAGCAGAACAGCTGAGAAAAGAAATTCTGTAAAAAGAAAAAAAGATAAGAGTTCAAGCGTAGTGAGAACGAGAAAAGCAGGTATTGCAAGAGGGTCCGTGTCATATTACCTCTTGGCAGTACCTGCTTTTTATAAAAGTCTTCTCAATTTTGTTTTCAACAGGAAGAAGCGAACAGTTTCGATTAACTTAACTGTACTTCTTTTGCTTCTTCAGGTTTGAAGTCGTTTGCAAGATCGTAGATATTGTGACCAGTAGATTCACTCAATACGCGTCCTTCTAAAGAATAGCAGCGGATGAATCTCTTATTATCGATGCTTGACCAGTGTTCTACGTCCCATGTCAGATATCCGTCTGCATCTGTCTTCTTTTCATTTAAGATCAGATCTACCTGACGTCCATTTACCATAATGTCAACAAGTTCTTTTTCAGTAGCTTCCAGTTCTACTTTATTTACTGTGTCGTAAACTTTCATTTTGAAGTTCCTCCTCTTTTTTGATATATAGACAAGTATAATCTTTTTTATAGATAAATTCAAACCTTTTATAGAAGAAAGGATCGGAAAAGTTGAATTTACAAGGATTTTCACTTATAATACAAGGACAGAAGCAAAATCCGAAAGGGGTTAGTATAGATGATTTTTGAGACACATGCACATTATGATGATGAGCAGTTTGATGAGGACAGAGAGCAGCTTCTTGCCGGACTGCAGGAGGCAGGAATAGAGACAGTTGTAAATGTCGGTGCAACATTGGAGGGATGCCTTTCGACGATCAGGCTTGCAGAGCAATATCCATTTATCTATGCGGCAGTCGGTGTACATCCTGACGAAGTCGGCACATTGGATGAGGAAAAATTTTCATGGCTGAAAGAAAAGCTGTCCCATGAGAAGGTTGTGGCTGTCGGTGAGATTGGTTTTGATTATTACTGGGATCAGGAATCACATGAAGTTCAGAAAAAATGGTTTCTCCGTCAGCTGGAGGCTGCAAGGGAGGCGGGACTTCCGGTGATCATCCACAGCAGGGAAGCCGCAGCCGATACCTTGGAGATGATGAAAGAATATGGGCAGGATCTTAAGGGGATTATCCACTGTTATTCGTATTCTGTCGAGCATGCAAGAGAGTATGTAAAGATGGGGTATCTGCTAGGAATCGGTGGGGTTGTCACATTTAAAAATGCCAGAAAACTCAAGGAGGTTGTGGAAGAGATTCCACTGGAAGCGCTTGTTTTGGAAACGGATTGTCCGTATCTTGCACCGGTTCCGAACAGAGGAAAGAGAAATTCTTCCCTGAATCTTCCTTTGATCGCGGAAGAAATTGCGGCGATCAAACAGATCAGCTGTGAAGAGGTGATTACACAGACGAGAGAAAATGCAAGGAAATTATTTGGAGTATAGGAGAAAATATATGAATCAGCCAACATTAGGCAATCCACAGAATACCATTGCGGTATTGCAAAAATACAATTTTTCATTTCAGAAGAAATTTGGTCAGAACTTTCTGATTGACACGCATGTGTTGGACAAAATTATCCGTTCGGCAGAGATTACGAAAGATGATTTTGTTCTGGAGATTGGACCGGGAATCGGTACGATGACACAATATCTCGCATGCGCGGCGAGAGAAGTCGTGGCGGTTGAGATTGATAAGGCATTGATTCCAATTCTGGAGGATACCTTGAGCGGTTATGACAATGTGACTGTCATCAATGAAGATGTGTTAAAGCTGGATATTGTAAAACTGGCTCAGGAGAGAAATGGAGGGAAACCGATCAAAGTGGTGGCAAATCTTCCGTATTATATTACGACACCGATCATTATGGGACTTTTTGAAAGTCATGTCCCAGTGCAGAGTATTACGGTTATGGTGCAAAAAGAGGTCGCAGACCGTATGCAGGTTGGACCTGGAACGAAAGACTATGGGGCACTGTCGCTCGCAGTGCAATATTATGCAAAGCCATATATTGCAGCAAATGTTCCACCGAATTGTTTTATGCCGAGACCGAAAGTAGGGTCTGCGGTGATACGGTTAGAATGCCATGAAGAGCCTCCGGTGCAGGTGGAAGATGAAAAATTGATGTTCCGTATTATCAGAGCATCTTTCAATCAGAGACGGAAGACACTGGCAAACGGACTGAAAAATTCACCTGAAATTTCCTTATCCAGAGAGGGAATTGAGCAGGCAATTGCGGAATTAGGAAAAGGGGCGAGCGTACGAGGAGAAGCCCTTAATCTGGAAGAGTTTGCAATTTTAAGCAATATTGTCGGACGGTTGCAGCAAGAGGAGAATGGAACGAAGGCGTAGCGTTTATCATTTGAGTCAGAGAAGGGGGAAACAACTATGAGATATCAGATTTTAGGAGACACACTTCCGGTAGTTATCTGCAGACTGGACGTAGGGGAAAGCATGATCACAGAGAAGGGATCTATGGCATGGATGTCACCAAATATGCGGATGGATACTTCTACAAATGGAGGACTTGGAAAGGCATTCGGAAGAATGTTTTCCGGGGAAGCAATTTTCCAAAACATTTATACAGCGCAGGGAGGAGCGGGAGAGATTGCATTCGCATCCAGCTTTCCTGGTTCTATCCGGGCATTTCATATTCGTCCGGGAGAAGAAATAGTCGTACAGAAAGGTGGCTTTCTTGCAGCTGAGGCAGGAATACAGCTGTCCGTTCATTTTCATAAAAAACTTGCATCCGGCTTTTTTGGCGGAGAGGGATTTATACTACAGAGGATTTCCGGCGAAGGAGTCATGTTTGCCGAGTTTGACGGACATGTGATTGAGTATGAACTTCAGCCAGGGCAGCAGATTGTAATTGATACCGGACATCTTGCGGCGATGACAGCGTCATGCCAGATGGATATCCAGACTGTTCCGGGGTTAAAAAACAAATTTTTCGGGGGAGAAGGCTTTTTTAACACAGTAATTACAGGACCAGGACATGTCTGGCTGCAGACCATGCCAATCAGCAATGTGGCTGGAGCACTTCGTCCATATTTTCCGACCGGAAACTAATATAGAACAAACTAAAACAGACTTTTTGCGAAGAAGAAACAAAAAGTCTGTTTTTGATTAATAATTATTTAATATTTTTGAATATTGCAAAAATGAATGTGTTTTAGTATAATAAGTGCTAAATTACAAACAGATTTCAGCATTCGGAAAGGAGAAGCCTATGGGAAAATCAGTTTCAGAAGCATTGTTTGATGTGACACCTCAGATCGAAGCATTAGCAAAGAAGTGTGAAGAGAATAATGAGATTGAGAAAGAATTATATATAAAGTATGAAGTAAAGAGAGGACTGCGCGATCTGAACGGAAAAGGTGTTCTGGCAGGGCTGACGAATGTATCAGATGTTCGCGCGAAGAAGATTGTCAATGGAGAGGAAGTTCCATGTGAAGGAAATTTGTATTATCGTGGATATAACGTAAAGGATCTTGTCAATGGATTTCTAAAAAAGGAACATTATGGATTTGAAGAAATTGCGTATCTCCTCTTATTCGGAGAACTGCCAAATGAGAGCGAGTTAAGAGAGTTTCACGATGTTCTTGTAGAGCGCAGAACGCTTCCGCCGACATTTGTGCGAGATGTGATCATGAAAGCACCTAGCAAGGATATGATGAACAGTCTCTCACGCTCGATTTTAAATCTATATTCTTATGATGAAAAGGCAGACGATACGTCTATCCCGAATGTACTCCGGCAGTGTCTGAATCTGATCAGCCAGTTCCCGATGCTGATGGTATATGGATATCATGCATATCATTATCGGATGGGAGAGGATTTATTTATCTATGCTCCGGATCCGGCACTCTCCACAGCAGAAAATATTTTAATGATGCTAAGGAAGGATAAGAAGTATACGAAGCTGGAGGCGAAGATACTGGATATGGCACTTGTGCTCCATATGGATCATGGCGGAGGAAATAATTCAACATTTACGACGCATGTAGTTACTTCTTCTGGAACAGATACCTATTCAACGATGGCAGCTGCTATGGCATCGCTGAAAGGGCCAAAGCATGGAGGCGCTAATATCAAAGTGACACAGATGTTTGAAGATATGAAGCAGCATCTTACAGACTGGGAAGATAGAGATGAAGTGAAGGCATATCTGGAAGCACTCCTGGATAAGAAAGCATTCGATCAGAAAGGTTTGATTTATGGAATGGGACATGCGGTCTATTCTATTTCCGATCCAAGGGCAGATATCTTCCGCGCATTTGTTGCACAGCTGGCAAGAGAAAAGCATTGTGAGAAGGAGTATGCTCTTTATGCACTGGTGGAAGAACTGGCACCAAAAGTAATCGGTGAGAAGAGAAAAATTTACAAAGGAGTCAATGCCAACGTAGATTTTTACAGCGGTCTCGTATATAGCATGCTCGGGCTGCCAAAGGAACTGTATACACCGATCTTTGCAACGGCACGTATTGTCGGATGGAGTGCACATCGATTAGAAGAGTTGAAAAATGTTGATAAGATTATCCGTCCGGCATATAAATCGCTGGCTCCGCACAGAGCATATGTTGAGATGGAAGACAGGTAAATAAAAAAGTAGGAAGGAAGAGAAACGATGGAAAAGACAGAATTTTACTATCCTTCCGGTGATGGACATACAGAGATCCACGCAATTGAGTGGAGAGGAGAGGGACAGATTAAAGCTGTCCTTCAAGTCTGTCATGGAATGGTAGAATATATTGAACGGTACGAAGCATTTGCCTCTTATCTTACTGACAGAGGATTCGTAGTAGTTGGTCACGATCATCTGGGACATGGAAAATCAGTGGCAGATAAGGAAGATTATGGATATTTCCCAAAAGAGAGCGGCAACGAATATGTAGTGGGAGATATCCATACCCTTCGCAGAAAAACGGAGAAGAAATATCCGGGGATTCCATATTTTATGCTGGGACATAGTATGGGTTCTTTTTTGCTGAGACAATATCTGCTATTCTATGCGGAAGGGCTGTCAGGCGCAGTCATTATGGGAACAGGATATCAGCCATTACCGATACTGATGCTCGGCAGAGGAGTTTGCAAGTTCATTGCCGGAGTCAAGGGGTGGCGTTACCGAAGTAAGTTTGTAAATTCGATGGCATTCGGAGGATATAACAAGAAGTTTCACCCTACAAGGACTGAGATGGACTGGTTGACAAAGGATGAAAAAATGGTAGATGCTTATTTAAAAAATCCGATGTGTACCTTTATTTTTACTGTGAGCGCTTACTATCAGATGTTCGGAGGAATGAAACAGTTACAGAAAAAAGGAGCCATTGAAAAAATACCAAAAGATCTTCCGATATTTTTTGTAGCTGGAAAGGAGGATCCTGTGGGAAACTTTGGGGATGGTGTGGAAAAAGTCTTTCAAAAATACAAAGACTGTGGATGTAAAGATGTGCAGATCAAGTTATATGAAAATGACAGACATGAAATTCTGAATGAAACGGACCGGGAAACGGTATATACAGATTTGTATTCTTGGATGGAAAGCCGTTTCTGCCATTGTGAAGATAAATAAAAGCTTCACCGAAACAGAAGCTTTGCGATAGAAAAAGAGCCCATATACTTCTGTATGACAGTAAAAAGTATGACTGTCATTTGATGAGAGGATATAGGGCTCTTTTCTTGATAAAAAATATGTCGATAAGTGTTTAGATATTGAGTGTTGTCTTACACAAAGCTTGTTTCCAGTCTTTGTAAAAGCTGTCGATGGAAGAATATCTCTTCAATCTTTCAGGCGAGACAGCTTTGCATGCGACATCGTAGCATGCTCTGTTAAGTTCCCATTGTTCAAAGGAGCAAGGAGAAAAGGCATTTTGTTCATAGCGAGTACGAATTTCTTCTTCCGTGTAATGACCAAAAAAGCTGTCAAAAAGAAGAGCACCAAGTGTATAAACATTTGTAATTTCATCAATGGCAGCGCCGTAACAATATTCTTCCGGTGCTTTTAAACGCTTTGTTCCCCAGTAGTCTTCGCCCATGTCGTTTATGGACGGCTTTTTTCGGAATAAGTCGATATCACAGATTGTTATTCTGTCTGTCTGAAAATCATACATTATGCTTCCTGCATAAAAATCAACCGCAACATATCCGCTTTCAGAAACAGTATTCAAAAAGGAAAACAGAACTTCCGCGGCAGCGATTCTTTTCTTTAAAGGTAATTGCCGAAAACGCTTTGCAGGAGGGATCAGCTGAGGATTGTTGTCATATTTCTCAAAATTCCAATGATCGAAGAGACAGTCACCGGATGTCCATTTAAATACAGAAATATATAAATCGTCCAGAGAACCGTGATCTATAAGTTCGATCAAATGTGGGTGTGTAATCGTTTCGTAAACAGACATCGCAGATTTGAGAGACGCAATGGCCTCTTCCTTTGTACGGATAGATTCAGCAGTGGCAATTCCGGCAACTTTTATGAAAAATTTTTCTGAACCTCGCGCGACACCGAAACTGATATTTCCGGAATCATTCTGGTCAAAGACAGCAAAAACATTTCCGATTGCTTGCAGCCATGAGAAATCATGGATTTCTTTTAGGTGAAATTTAATTGTATCTAATGTAACAGTAATCATATAGCCTCCTGATTCCGGGAGGTAACTATCGATCAGACCTCCCTGATTGTTTATGGTTTCTATTTTTGTTTTTACATGTTATTGTCATAAAAATCATCTCCTTTATCATGCAAATATCTATATGAACACAAGACGGGCTTGTGGAACATGAGTTGCTTTTGTCAGGAGAAAGTATAGCAAACAGAAGATGGATTTTCCAGCAGATTTTTTAAAAAGACTGCTCTTTGTGTTTTGAAAAATGCCGGAAATCAGAAGGAGTACAGTGCTTATAGTATTTAAATTGTCTGATGAAGTAACTCATATTTTCATAGCCAGTATTGAGGGCGATTTCTGTGATTGGAGCATTGCTTTTCAGAAGAAGGGAAGCAGCTTGATTGATACGGTATTCATTCAGGTATGTAAAAGGAGATTTGCCAATCTTCTTTTTAAAAAATTTACAGAAATAATTTTTGTTCATATGTGCGCAGCTGGACAGCTCTTCTAGATGAATTTTCCTCATATAGTTTGTTTCTATATAAGTAAATACTTCTTTTAGAGGATCGAAATTAGAAGTTCTTTTGAACAAGGTTTCTTCAGAAACTGTGAGAAATGCATTGTGTAAAAACAGAGTTTCCAATATTTGCAGCAGAAGAATTTTGATGGAAAGTGGAGTCGTGGGAGATGGAGAATCGTACAGTAAGGCAGCAGATTCTATGAGAGAGCAGAGCTTTTCGGTACATTCTTTGGGCAGAGTTTCCCCATAGGGAAATTGTAATTTTTGAGACAGAAGGGGTAGGATCAGCGCATCCTGACAGATGTCGTACTGGGTAAAGCTCAGTAGAGACATGGGAAACAAGAGTGCATAGTGATGGGATACTTTGCTGTGTCCGAAAATTCCATGTACGATTCCGGGATTGATAAAATAAACATGCCCTTCTGTCAATGCGTAAGAAGAATTTTCTGTACGAAGTGTCAGAGAACCTTTGGTAATATAGAGGAATTCTAATTCGTCGTGCCAGTGATAAGGGGCAAAGTAGGAACCGGTAAGATCTGCTTGAGAGAATGATTCAAACGGAAAATAAGGGGTTCCGTGTGGTTTTTCCTGAAGAGTTTGTTTGTTCATGAAAGAGGACCTCCTAGTTTGTTAAGTGATAAAAAGTGAATATAGCATAAATATAGAATAACATATTGCAAGAAAATACGAAACAAAGTGTTTATACTATCATTAACAATTAAAATCGGAGGAAGAAAAAATGTGGTGGAAAAATAGTGTAGTATATCAGATTTATCCAAGAAGTTTTGCAGACAGTAATGGAGACGGAATTGGGGATCTAAATGGGATTACGGCACATCTTGATTATTTGCAGAAACTTGGAGTAGATGTCGTATGGCTTTCACCGGTCTATCAGTCACCGAATGATGACAATGGGTATGATATTTCGGATTATCAGAACATTATGCAGGAATTTGGTACTATGGAAGAGTTTGACCGGATGCTTGCAGAAATGCACAAAAGAGGAATACGGCTTGTGATGGACTTAGTTGTGAATCATACTTCGGATGAACATGCATGGTTTATCGAAAGTAAAAAGTCAAAAGAAAATCCATATAGAGACTTTTATATATGGCGAGAGGGAAAGGACGGAAAAGAACCGAACAACTGGGGGGCGTGTTTCGGAGGCTCTACATGGGAGTACGACAGAGAAACAGATATGTACTATCTTCATTGTTTTTCAAAGAAACAGCCGGATCTCAACTGGGAAAATAAAGCCGTACGGAACAATATATACGAGATGATGTGCTGGTGGTGTGAGAAAGGAATCGATGGATTCCGTATGGATGTGATCAGTATGATTTCCAAGGAGCAAAGTTATCCGGATGGGGAAATTCACGGTGGTAGTAGCTACGCAGATTTCGGACCATTTGTCTGCAATGGACCGAGAGTACATGAGTATCTTCAGGAGATGAATAGGGAAGTTCTCTCAAAATACAATCTGCTGACCGTTGGGGAAACAGCGGGAGTGACAATCGAAGAGGCAAAGAAATATGCAAATCTGGATGGAACAGAGCTTGGAATGGTATTTCAGTTTGAACATGTAGATTTAACTGTCGGAGAATTTGGAAAGTGGACGGATGAGAGATTCTGTTTGAAAGATTTGAGGGAAGTTCTGAACAAATGGCAGACAGAATTAGAAGGAAAAGCATGGAACAGCCTTTACTGGAGTAATCATGATCAGCCAAGAGCAGTTTCCCGCTTTGGAAATGACGGACCGATGTATCGAAAACTTTCGGCAAAAATGCTTGCGACTTGTCTTCATATGATGAAAGGAACTCCATATATTTATCAAGGGGAAGAAATTGGAATGACCAATGCATATTTTGAGAAAATAGAAGAATACCGGGATATCGAGAGTATTCATGCCTTTGAGGATGCAATGGAGAGAAATATCATGGCAGAAGAGGATATGATCAGTGCATTGAAAGCAATCAGTCGTGACAATGCAAGAACACCAATGCAATGGAATCGAAGCAGACATGCGGGATTTACGACAGGGACTCCTTGGATTGGCATCAATCAGAATTATCTTCAGATTAATGCAGAAGATGCACTTCAGGATGCAGACAGTATTTTCTACTACTATCAGAAACTAATTGCACTCAGAAAACAGTATAATATTGTCGTTGATGGTATCTTTTATGGACTGTTAGAAGATGATGACAAGATTTACGCATACGAGCGGATTTTGGGGAATCAGAAACTTGTGGTAGGATGTAATTTTACAGACAAAAAAGTGGATTGTACACTTTTTGACAATGCGGAAGAAGGAGAGGAACTGATCTCCAATTACAAACATCATAAAAAAGGTATTTTGAAGCCGTATGAGGCGAGGGTAATCTTATTTTCATAAAGGCAGGAACATGAAGATGTGGAAATGATGACAAAAATGATAATGATTCTAAAGATGGGAAAGTACAGCTTCGTTTTGCAACATGGGATGTTGCAGAAGATATGGATCATCAGCAGAAATTGGTAGATGAGTTTAACAAAGCACATGAAAATATCGAAGTGACATTAGAGGCATATGGAAGTAATTACGATACAAAAATCAGCGCAGGGATGGGTTCCAGCGATGCCCCGGATATTATGTATATGTGGAATTATCCTGCATATGCGGATGGTCTGGAACCGCTTGAGTCTTACATAGAAAAAGAAGGTGGGGCTGAGTTTAAGGAAAAATTCAGCGATACGTTGTGGAACTATAATTCTCTTGAAGAAGAAATTTATGGAGTGCCGGTTGGATTTACTTCTCATGTATTGTATTACAATAAAGATTTATTTACAGAGGCGGGGCTGGAAGAGCCGACGAATGAATGGATATGGCCTGATTTGCAGGATGCTGCAAAAACAATCACAGAAAAAACAGATGCAAAGGGATTTGCATTTCAGATGAAACCTGACCCGTATGACTTTGAGATCGGAAGTGCTGGGAGAAGTGGCGCAACAATAGAATGACAGTGAGTACAGCAAAAACCCGTCAGCTGTGGAAGCTGACGGGTTCTGCCGTTTTATAGTTATTAAAGGAATGAGAGTTAAAGTACTACACCCCGGAATCCCCGAGGTGCAGTTACTTTATGAGGGGGGGAGATAGTGAGTGTTAATCAACTATCTAAACGTAGTATAACGAATAAATGTGTCTAAAATATGTGTAATTTCTAAAAGAAAACAAAAAAATATTAAGTAAGTCTTAAGGCGGATGATATTTTAAATAATGGCTTAAAATAGCGATTGAACAACATAGAAAAACTATCCTTATATCAATGTGATATGCCCCTTGTGGGCGGTTGTTCCTTTTAATTGTATTATAGAGCAGTTGGAAATAGATTTTTTGGAGGGCGGGGAATAGTCCTCTTTTTGTTTTGAAAAGGGCAGGAAGGAAAGAGGCTACAAATATGAGCACATATTCAGAATATCGGTTGGACTCGCACGTTAGTAACAAAAATGCTTGAAAACCCACTAAAATCGTGATATGAAATTAAACATTTCTTAATAATTTCCGTAATCCCCTCTTAAAAAATCACTGTTATCCTTGTATAATACAGAGGAGGTGATAAATATGTTTAATGTATTAGTATGTGATGATGATAAAGAAATTGTAGAAGCGATTGAAATTTATTTACGGCAGGAAGGTTACAATGTATTAAAAGCCTACGATGGACAGGAGGCGATCAAGGTTCTTGATTCGACGGAGGTAGACCTTCTTATTATTGATGTGATGATGCCGAAACTGGACGGCATAAGGGCAACGTTAAAGATCAGAGAGAAAAACAGTCTGCCAATTATTATTCTCTCTGCAAAATCAGAAGATGCAGACAAAATATTAGGATTGAATGTAGGAGCAGATGATTATCTGACAAAGCCATTTAATCCGCTGGAGTTAGTGGCAAGAGTAAAATCCCAGCTTAGAAGATATACACAGCTTGGAAGCACAGTAGTTGAGAAGAAAAGTTCGGTATTTACTGTGGGAGGGCTGAAAATTGATGATGAATTAAAAGAGGTGACAGTTGACGGAGATGTTATCAGGCTGACACCTATCGAATATAACATTTTATTACTATTAGTGAAAAATCAAGGAAAAGTCTTTTCTATCAATCAAATCTATGAAAGTATATGGAACGAAGACGCAATCGGCGCGGATAATACGGTCGCAGTACATATCCGCCATATACGGGAAAAGATTGAAATCAATCCGAAGGAACCGAGATACTTGAAAGTCGTATGGGGGGTCGGATATAAGATAGAGAAACTTTAAAGAGCAGGGAATGTCATTTTGATTTAGCAAGATGGCGGACCGTAAGGCTCTGGAAAGGAGTAAGTATGAATAAATGGTATCAATCAAGATTGTGTAAAGGGTTGCTGCTCGTTCTGGTGCACGTGCTTACAGTGATTATGGTTCTCAGCCTTGCGTGGATTCTTGTTTATCCGGGGCAGGAATATCTGAGTGCATTTCAGAAAGATAAACCACTTGCATATGAGGACAGTGAGGGGTTTGAAGATACAGTACAGACAACGGTATCGAACATTTTAGACTACAATACACTTCGTCCGATTTTTGAGACTGAAGGAAAATATGATACAAACAGACTGATCGATTTGAAGAAATTTGATGAAAATGCAAGAGCGGTAGATGGAACAAACAAATCGGGAATGGCATATCAAGTTGGAGATCTGATCAAGTGGGCAGAATCCTACAATGGAATAGACTACACGGAGGAAGAAGGAGTCATTGTCTGCAAAAAGGAAGATGGCACATACCATTATTATTACAAATCTGAATTTAAGAAGTTAATTGAAGAAAAATCGTTGCAGTTCATAGAAACAGAAGAAATGAGTCTGGAAGGATATATGGCACAACTGGGATATGAAGAATATATGAATGACAGCTATTATTCTGATGAGGCAGAGAAAACGATTAGAGATAAAGAAGGAAAAGTACTCTATGTAGACTGCTGGGAATTTTCAGACGGCGTGATTAATGAAAAGTATGCACCGGAAGGATTTAAGAATCTTCTGGAACTGGTCAATACAGATGCAGAATGGAATGGAAAACTTGAGGAAGTTTACAGAATACTTGACAATACACTGGTGATCCTTCCTCATTATTATTACCAGTACAAAGATGGGCTGGAGACTGTGGAAGAAGGAAATACGAATCTGGCATATATGTATGTGGACCAGAAAGCGAAAAAAGTATACACGAACCGCAGTGCATACAAAGATTACAATAAAGTAGAAGAAAATATAAAAAAGATGACTGCACAGGGAAAATATGTAGTTGTCGCTCCGAAACTTGCAGATTTTCAGTCAAATATGGATGTTTCGGCGGAAGAATGGAAGAATATGGTGACAGGAAGTGCAAATCAGAAAGAGGAGTTTCTTTTTGCAGTTTCCGTAGATACGAATTATCCAATCCAAGACAGTTTTTATATGAAAAATAAAGAGTATGAACAGTATAGTCCGTGGGTGAAAGTAATTGTAGTGGGAAGTGCGGTTTCGGCAATTCTTTTCCTGATAAGTTTTATCTGGCTGACGGCAGTGACAGGTCATGTAAATGGAAAAGAAGGAATTACACTGAACTTTTTTGACCGGATTAAGACGGAGATCGCAGCGGCATTGATCGTTGGAGGAATGCTACTTGCAATCATGCTGCCGATTTCGGGGTTGAGTCTTCCGGGAGATCTGTCATATGGCTATACTGAAGAAGGACTTTATATATCCTCTGCTTATGGATTTGAGGAACGCTTTTTTGAGATGGTATTGATCGGAGGAATTGGGACTCTTATCACTTGTGCAGTAGGAATGTTAGGATATTTGAGTCTTGTCAAACGGATCAAGGCGAGAACTCTTTGGAAAAACAGCGTTTTACGGTGGGTGGGACACTTGTTTAGGGTGTTTTGGGAGAACCGGAGAAGTACAACAAAAATCACGTTGGGATACATGGGATTTATGTTACTGCAGTTATTGTTGGCGACCGGACATCCAGTCTTTGTTTTGTTTGTTCTTGCAATGGATGTAGCGGTGTTTGCATATCTGTTAAAGAGCGCGATCGCGAAGCAGAGAATCAAGTTTGGAATTCAGAGAATTGCATCTGGAGATGTTAATTATAAAATTCCGATTGGAAATATGGTGAAAGAGGATACAGAGATTGTACAAAATATTAATCACATTGGGGAAGGAATTCACAATGCGGTTGAGGCAAATATGAAAAATGAGCGTCTGAAGACAGATTTGATCACAAATGTCTCACACGATATTAAGACTCCTTTGACATCCATTATCAATTATGTCGGTCTTCTGAAGCAGGAGAAATTTGAAGATCCAAAGATTCAGGGATATCTGCAAATTTTAGATGCAAAATCCCAGCGGCTGAAAACACTGACGGAAGATGTGGTAGAGGCATCGAAGATCAGCAGTGGAAATATTACATTGCACTATATGAATATTGATCTGGTAGAATTGATCAACCAGACGACAGGGGAATTTGCAGAGAAATTTGAGAAGAGAAATTTAAGCATTGTTGTTAATGTGCCGAAGGAACCGGCAATGATTCGTGTGGATAGCAGAAGAATTTGGCGTGTCATTGAAAATATTTATAATAATGCTGCCAAATATGCAATGGAAGGTACAAGAATTTATGCTGATTTGAGAATGTCAGACCGCTATGTACAATTTTCTCTCAAAAATGTATCAGAACAGCCGTTAAATATTTCCGCAGATGAATTGACAGAACGTTTTATCCGCGGAGATGTATCAAGAAGTACGGAAGGAAGTGGACTGGGATTGTCGATTGCGAAAAACCTGACAGAACTTCAAGGAGGAAAATTCTTACTGTATCTGGACGGAGATCTTTTTAAAGTGACGATCGTATTCCCAAGACTGTATCAGCAGCAGGGAAATCCACAACCGCAGCCGGAAGAAAGCAAATAAGAGAGCTTATTGCAGGGAATAGATGAAGATCAAGTATGAAAAAGGTCAGACCCGAAGATAGATATCTCTAAAAAGGATGGGGAAATTATGAAATTTCCCTGTCCTTTCTTGCATTTGCAGGGGGCAGGCATTACAATACAACTACGAAAGAAAAAAAGGAGTAAAGAGCAGATGGAAGAGATTAAAAAAATACTGGAAGAAATCCTCAATATAGATCTGATCGGAGCTACACTCAGTAATCCGAGAAAAAAAGAAGAAATCGTAAAAGTGAAAGTACGTCCTGTACTGATAAAGGATGTACTTTTCTTTCAATGTGAGACACATAAAAACCGTCAAGTATTTCATGAGAATTATGAGTATGAACAGGCGCTGCACATACTTACACAGGATATGGAACTGTTTCGTCAGATGCAGATTGAGACAAAGGAGTTTCAATACACAGTGCTCGTGAGCAAAAAGGGGAAGGTAACTGTTCAGAAAAAAAGAACAAAGGGGGAGAAGCGGCAGGCAGAATTATCCCACAACCGGACGAAAAACTATATTTTGAAGGAAGGGATTCAGGTTCCGTTTTTACAAGATCTCGGAGTTATGACGGCAGATGGGAAGGTTGTCCGGAGTAAGTTCGATAAGTTCAGACAGATCAACCGTTTTTTGGAATTTATTGAAGATATTCTGCCGCAACTTGCAAAAGACAGGGAGATAACCATTCTTGATTTTGGATGTGGCAAATCTTATCTGACATTTGCGATGTATTATTATCTGCACGAACTGAAGCACTATGATATTCGGATCATCGGACTGGATCTGAAAAAAGATGTGATTGCAAACTGCAATCAGCTTAGCGAAAAGTATGGATACGAGAAATTAAAATTTCTCGAGGGAAATATTGCGGATTATACCGGGGTTGAGGAAGTAGATATGGTAGTGACATTGCATGCATGCGATACTGCAACAGACTTTGCACTTGCAAAAGCAGTAGGGTGGAATGCCAAAGTAATTTTATCGGTACCATGCTGTCAGCATGAAGTCAATGGACAGATTCAAAATGAGATCCTGAGACCGGTACTGAAATATGGACTGATCAAAGAGCGGATGTCTGCATTGATTACAGACGCGCTGCGGGCGGAGTATCTTGAGGGAGAAGGATATGATGCACAGATCTTAGAGTTTATCGATATGGAGCATACGCCAAAGAATATTTTGATCAGAGCAATAAAAACAGGAAAGAAAAAGAATAATAAAGAACAGATAGAAAGATGCCGGGAGTTTTTACAGATTCACCCGACATTAGGGGAACTGTTGCAATAAAGGGGAGTTTTGCATGAAAGAAAAGGTAAAACGAGCAGGAATTCTGACGTTTGTATTTTTGATCGCTGTCATCGTCTTTAGTTTTCTGACCAATCAGGGAAATGCTGATATGACAGCAGATATGGGGGGAGCGACACTGCCGAGGATACAGATTGTATCGGGAGAATATGAGATCAATCCATTGGTAGGTTATGTTTCAGAGATGAATGTAGGGAAAATGAGAAGCACGATCACACCGGTGGATTTTCAGAGTGGAATCACACTCCGAATAGAAGAAGGAGTGTTGCCGATAAAAGCGCTGACTTATGAAGTATGTTCGTCAGATGGAAAAGAAATTCTTTATAAGGAAAAGAGAAAGGAAATCGGTGAGGAACCATCATTGACTTTTCCAGGGTTGGAGCTTGCAGATCGGGAAGCGATTTTAAAGCTGACATTGCATACGGAAAAACAGGATATTTATTATTACACGAGGATCTGCACAAAGGAAGGAACAGACAGCGATGCGTGTCTTGCATTTGCAGAACGATTCCACAATATGACATTTGGAAAAGAAAATACAGAGTCGATCGCAGCCTATCTTGAGAATGGAACGGAAGATGATGAGACAGAGAATTTACAGAAAGTTACAATCCATTCTGATGCAGAACATTTGACCTGGGGGGAACTGCGTCCGCAGATCAAAGGAGAAGTCAGCAGAAGTATTAAGGAAATTAGCGGTAATTATATGACCATTGTCTATGACTATGAAGTGGAGTGTGCCGGAGAGCAGGATGAAACGGAAGTTTATCAGATACGGGAGTATCTGAAAGTGAGATATGCAGAAGGAACCGAATACCTTCTTGATTATGAGCGGACGATGGAACAAGAATTAGATGCGTCGGGGAATGTTTTAGATAATAATGGAATTTTGCTGGGAATTGCGAAAGAAGAACTTCCCTATATGGCAAATGAGGCAGGGACGATCGTTTCCTTTGTACAGGCAGGCGAATTGTGGAATTATAATCAGAGCCAGGATGCACTGTCACTTGTATTTAGCTTTGCAGATTCCGAAGGATATGACATTCGAAATTTATGCAAGGAACATGAGATCCAGATTGTATCGGTCAATGAGCAGGGAGACACAACATTTAAAGTAATCGGGTATATGAATCGAGGAGAACATGAAGGTGAAGTCGGCACGGCAATCTACTTTTTTGATATTGAGAAAAATTTTGTGGAAGAAAAAGCATTCATTCCCGATAATATTTCCAGTGAAATTTTATTAAAAGAACAGGAGCAGCTTGTCTATTATAACGAGCAGCAAGAAGTGCTCTACGCAATGAAAGAAGGAACACTTTATAAAGTTGATCTGGAAAAAGGGAAAAAGGAAGCTTTGGTAGAGAATCTTGAAAAAGACCAGTATGTATCTTCAAAAGATGGAAGACTTCTTGCCTATCAGACCGTTTCTTCGCTTGAAAATGCGGAGGAAGTTAAAGTGCTTGATTTTGTCACTGGAAAAGAGCGGACGGTTACTTGCAGTTCTGGAGAATTTATTCGACCGCTTGGATTTATTTCTGAGGACTTCGTCTATGGGATTGGGCGCAAGGAAGATGCAGGAGCTTTTGTTACCGGAGAGCATGTCTGCCCGATGTATAAGCTGGAAATCCGTGATACAGACAATGAAGTTGTAAAGATCTATCAGGCGGATCAAGTCTATGTGACAGGAGTGACCGTAGAAGAGAAAATGTTGATATTAGACCGTGTTGTGAAAAATGAGTCTGTGTATACAGCTGTTGCAAAGGATTATATTACAAGTAATGAAGAAGTAGAAAAGAGTAATATTTCCGTAGAAACATATACTTCTGACGAAAAAGAACGGCAGGTAAGAATTAAATATGAGTCAGGAATTTCCGATAAGAAGCCGAAACTTTTGAAGCCAAAGCAAGTGTTGTTTGAGAATCCGGTTCTGATTCCATTTGAGGAAGAAGGAGAGGCCGAAGTATTTTATACCTATGGAAAAGGAAAGTTACTTGGAATCTATGCAAGTGCAGCAGATGCGATTCGGCAGGCAAATGAAAATCAAGGGCTTGTAGTATCAGAAAGTCAGAAGTATGTATGGGAACGAGGAAACAGAAGTCTTGTGTATGATATCGCAGGAGTGGATTTCAGTCCATATCAAGAAGGGAACACATTGGCAGCGGCGCTGAACCGTCTTTTCGCTTATGAAGGAAAAACAGTAGATGCCGCCGGAGAAATGGCAGCGGGGAAAAAGCCGATCGAGATTCTCCAAGAACAGTTTCCGGGAAATGTACTTGATCTCCATGGATGCAGTGCGGAAGAATTATGTTATATCCTCGGAAAAGGTACTCCGATCATCGCTATGACGGATTTAAATAATGCGGTATTGCTGATCGGATACAACGATAGCATGATCACTTATGTAAAACCGGATACCGGAGAGAAGGTCTCAGTTCCGTATGAGGAACTGGAGGCATTGACTGTGGCCAGCGGGAACACATATCTTGGCTATTTAAAGTAAAAGCAAAATCGCATCCATCATTAATTGGCAGGGAAATATGTTTTGACTGCAAAAAGAATAGCAGGATTATAAAAACGGAAAGAAAACATGAAAAAACTGAGAATAGCCTTTCGCTTAAGGCAGATTCTCAGTTTTTTTCTTTGCAAACAAGATTAATCGTTTCAAATCTCAGTGTCTAAAAAGTTTTATAGGATATATTATAAAGCAAATAGACGGTGTTTGTATTTGTTTAATGTAAAATAAAGGATCATTCCGAGCACACCGCAGGAAATCACTTCACCGATTCCGATGCTCAGCATAAGAAGCGGGATCGGGATTGCTTCCCCGTAAGCAAAACGCAGTACATATGGGATAATGACTGTATTTGCGACAATTGGTGGAAGCGGTGCTAAAAATTTATTCTGATTGCGCAGAATATAAGTGAAGACAGCACCGATTAAAGTTGCAAGTGTTCCGAAGATAATATCCGGAAGCATTGCACCTCCGAGAATATTTCCAATCAGACATCCGACAAAAAGTCCCGGAATGGCAGCCGGGGTAAATGCCGGCAGAATGGTAAGTGCTTCCGCAATTCTTATCTGCACCGATCCAAAGCTGAATGGTGCAAAAACAACTGTCAATACGACATAGATAGCAGCAATCATCGCTGCTTGCGTGGTAAATACTACACCTTTGTTTTTCATGATTCAAATCTCCTTTAGTTTTGTTTTACGTGTGGAAGGTCTCGAACACACTTTGCTGAAACCCGTCTAGACCTTATTTTATAAGGGATTCAGCGGTTGATAGTATAGCATAGAATAGAATGAAAAATCAAGTCGTACCCACAATTTACCCACAATGAAAATGGTAAAGGTAAAAAATTATTTGTCCCCAGTTATCAATTATTCTTTGTGGATTCCTAAAAAATCTTTCTTAATCGCTTCTAATTGTTCCGCTACTGTTTTTTCGTGTTTACGTTCTTCTTCAGCATAGTGTACTCCGAGATGCATAATACGGCGTTCTACTCTAGTTTGGAGATGTGAAATTAAGAAGTCGGCATATTCATTTAAATCATCTATCAGATCATAATAATCAATTAAAGAAATTTCAGTATCATTTATTTTGACTTTTACATCTTCCAATAATATTTGTACTTCTGATGTGGATAAAAGTAAATCGTTACAATAGCTTTTGCTTGATACCTGACAAACTTCGTTTTCGCTATTTTCTATCAAGTCTTTATGGTTGTCAGCAGCAACTGAAAAGGTTATGTTATGTCCTAGGGAAGTAAGGTATTTAAATGCAAAGTTATCTATTGCGTCCATGATGTTATTTTCATATTTTATTTTTTCAGAATCAGTTTTAAAATCTGATTCCAAGAGAATGTACTCTTCTTTTACTTGCAATTTTTCAGCAAAAATATGAGCTAATTCTCTAGACATTCCTCGTCTACCATTTTCAATGTATGAGATACTTTGAGGAGAACAATGTGATAGCATAGCTAATTTGTTTTGCGTCATTTTTCTAAGTTCCCGGCATTCTTTTAAACGCTGACCTCTTTTTTTGTTTAATTCTTCATTTATCATCGTTTATTTTCCTTTCACTTTTAAACACTTAAAATTAAAACTGTTGTTTTACATATATTAGCATAAACGTTATAATATAGTCAAGCGATACATGTAAACAAAGATAAACAGAAAGGAGAATTTTAAAATGAGAGGTAGAGCAGTAACAGTAAACACAGGGGACTCCCGGTTAATGGACACGGAGGAGCTGAGAGCCTATACCAATTTAGGGCGCAACAATGCAATGAAGTTAGGAGAGGAAATTGGTGCAAAAGTCAAAATAGGTAGGCGCGTTTTATGGGACAGGGTAAAAGTAGATCAGTATTTCAATTCATTAACAGGAGTAAAATAATGCAGAAAAACCAAAATAACCAAGTACATGGAAAACAGCCCGGCAAGGCTAACTTCCAAATTCAAAGCCTGCTGCCAGTGGGCAAAGAAAACGCAATATCAACAAAAGAATTAGTGCAGCTTACCGGGTGCAGTTCTGCGAGAGAACTTCAACAGTATATTGCTGCGGAACGTAGCAGAGGAGCAGTCATCTGTTCATCAACTACTGGAGGCTATTTCCTTCCGGCAAATCACAAAGAAACGGCGGAGTTTTGCAAAGCGTTAGAGAATAGAGCAAAGAATACATTTCTTGCTTTAAGAAGTGCGAAACAGTCGTTAAAAGTTCCGGAAGGGCAGCAGGACATGAACGGAGGGCAAGAAGATGGCGAATAGACGGATGTTTTCGGCAGATGTGGTATGTACAGATAAATTTTTAGAAATGCCAATATCTTCTCAAAATTTATATTTTCATTTGGGAATGAGAGCGGATGTGAAAGGATTTGTGAAAAATCCAAAGCAGATTGCAAGAATAGCTAATGCAAGTGAAGGCGATTTGAAGCTTTTAGATCAAAAAGGTTATATCATTTTATTTAGTGATGGGGTGCTTGTTTTAGAAGAAAATGGTAGAAGTGAGGTGTAGAAGATATGGCAGATAATAAAAAATATTATTACCTCAAACTGAAAGAGAATTTTTTTGAATCAGACAGCATGGTCCTGCTAGAGAGCATGAAAGATGGATATTTATACAGCAATATTTTGATGAAGTTATATCTCAGAAGTTTGAAAGATAATGGCAGATTGATGCTGAATGGGACAATCCCATACAATTCTCAGATGCTTGCAAGTGTAACACGTCATCAGATAGGAACTTTAGAGAAAGCATTGGATATTTTTAAAGAGTTGGGACTTATTGAGATTCTTGATTCCGGAGCTATTTATATGATGGATATTCAAAATTTTATAGGGAAGAGTAGCACAGAAGCAGATCGACAACGAAGGTATTACAACAGAATACAAAATGAGAAATCATGTAAGGAAGTATGTGAGAAATCTTACAAGAATTCTACACCAGAGTTAGAGATAGAGAAAGAGATAGATATAAATAATAATATATGTTCACCGGAACCGGATGAACGTGAGTCAAACTTTGAAAAAATCTATGCAATTTATCCGAAAAAGAGAGGCAGAACAAAAGCATTCGCAAACTATTGTTCTTGGCTGAAAGGTAGATCAGTGAATGGGAAACGCAGAAAGCTAACAAACCGTGAAATGTATCTTGCAGTATACACCTATGTGGAGCAGCAGAGGGAACATGGGACAGAGTTGGAGTATTATAAAAACTTTGATACTTTGATGGGAAGTCAGCTTTTAGACTATGTGGAGGTGGAACAGAGTGAGTGATCTGGCAGAAAAATCAGTGATTGGCTGTCTTTTGATGGATAACAAGGAGTTGTACAAGGTTTATGACATCCTAAAGCCGGATATGTTTCATGATCCAGTCCTCAAGGAGATATACCGAGAAATCGTAAAAATGTATGATATTGGCCAACCAGCAAACCTAGTCACTATCACGCAGGCAGTTGAAAGTGAATCGTATACCAGACAGTACATAGGGCAGGTTTTGAAAGAATGCGCCCTGCTGCCACTGACATCGGCAGAATTAAAAAGTTATGGTAACAGTATTGTAAAAGACTATAAGGCAGAAACACTCCGAAAAATATTATCACAGACGCAAGTATCAGCAGCAGGTGTGGAATATCAGATTGCTGATTTGATACAAGAGTTAGAATCATTGAAACGTAGTGAGAAAAGTAAGTCTAAAAAGCTCTCGACCATAGTAGGGGATTATGAGGACCAGTATTTCAGAGAAAAGAAAGAAGCGAAGTTATATACCGGTTTTTCAAAACTTGATGATATTACCGGAGGATTGGAGGGCGGCGATGTTATTGTAATCGGAGCAAGGCCAGGAGTAGGAAAATCGGCTTTTACATCGCAGATCATTCTGGAAATGGCAAAAGCCGGAAAACGGATTGGATTTTATAACCTAGAGATGTCAGAAAAGCAGGTATATGAAAGATTGTTAAGCAATCAGAGCGGAATCCGGCTAAATCGCATCAGAAGGGCGATACAATTCTTAGGAGATGAAAAGGAGCGTTTTGACAAGGCAAACAGGACACTAGAAGGAATGGACATTCTTGTCAGTAGTGGAACGAAGTCAGTTTCCGAGATCCGCAATGAATGCCGACATCAAGAACTTGATTGTATTATCATTGACTACTTGCAGTTGGTAAGAGCTGACACTAGATATCAGAGCCGAGCTAGTGAAGTAGGGGCAATCTCAAAAGCAATCAAAGCCCTTGCGATGGAACTGAATGTTCCGATCATTGCATTGTCACAGTTAAACCGAACTAGTGAAATGAGAGAAACGAAAGAGCCGACAATGGGAGAACTCAGGGAAGCAGGAGATATTGAGCAAGATGCAAGTATTATTATCCTTCTGTGGAATTTAGACAATGAGGACAAGACTAGGAAAGGGCTGAAGGTGGACAAGAATCGGCAGGGGGAACTCGGGAAGATCGTATACCGCTTTGATGGGAATGAAATGAGGTTTCAAGAAACAGAAGAGGTACCGAAGGGAAACGATGGATTCAAGACGGTACGGCAACCAACGCCGTTTGATTAAGAGAGTATGGGAAGAGTAAGATTATTAAAGGGTAGTGAAGAATTTGAAATGTTTCAAGACTTTTGGAAGCTGTTGCAGGATCACTGGGAAGTAGAAAAGACGGATGAATATTGGCAGAAGGTGATTGCAGAAAGTGATTCTTTTTACCGAAAATATCAAACAGAGTTTTCAAAAGACTTGGTACTGGCATTTGTAAATGAATTGGAAAGGAAGATGAAACATGACGCAGAAATGTAGAGCAATGATCCCGGCACAAGCACCGGAGACTAGACAGAGCAAAATACTATTCAAGAAAGAGTGGGCTTCTCTTTTGATGAATGCACAAGATAAGACAGGAGAAAGGGGAATGCCTTTTCATGAAGTAAAAGGAGAGTTACTTGAGTTTCAAGGAAATATGGGAATTATTACACTGGAAGGCGGTATATTGATTCCGGTTCCAGTATATTACATTCAAATGTTAGAAGCGTAGGAGGAGAAGAGTATGAGTAAATTATTTTTCGAAATGACAGAAGCGGAAGTGCAGTTGCAAAATATTTTAAATAATTTAGAGTATGCGCATTATCAAGTTGCAGCAGGAATCAACGGATACGGCAACGGAATTATGACAGAGGAGGAACGCGAGGAAACTGAATCAAGTGTAACAAGAGCTTTAGAGGTGGCTATGAACGGTGTAAAGAAATTAATCGGAGAGCATGCATCTCTGGAAGAAGAGGGCGAGCTGCTGCCAGAAATGGCAACGGAAGAAATCATGCAGATCAATGCAGAAAGTATGGAACAATATGAAGCATTTCAGAGGGCCTTTCTTCTTGGGAATGGGAAAGTAAAGATAAATAAGCCTACTGCTAAAATCATAGAACATCCAGTATATGGATCAGAGGACATGGAAGGGTTAAGACGGTGTGTTTTGATTGATCTGGAAGATTGTATAACCAAAGATCGTGAGACAGGAGAAAAGGGAGAGGCTCTCTGTATGACGTTTCAGAATGAAGAAGGGAAGTACATCAATGTCTCATATCTAGATGGTCAGTTAAGTATGAGTAGCCCATACAGAAAGTAAAAAAAGAGCCTGCCACCATAAGCAAGCCCGTTTCCGATATTCGATAATTTAATTATAAAGGGAGTGGGCTTGCGATGTCAAATGAAACAGCAATAAAATATATTGAACCGCGGATGAACAACGGGAAATATTCGAATGAACAGTTAGTTGCCCGGATCAGAGCAGGGGAGAATGAGGCGGAATGTATGCTTTCTTTGTGGCAGCAGAATCAAGGCTTTATTCATAAAATGGCAGTGCGTTACTCGGGCTTTGCAGAAATTGAAGATTTAAAGCAGGAGGCTTATATTGGATTATGTGCAGCAGTAGAACATTATGACGAGGATAAGGGCGTGCCATTCGTCAATTATGCCGGGTTTTGGATTAAGCAGATCATGCAGCGGTATATTGACAACTGCGGCAGTGTGGTTCGTATCCCGGTAGGGGCAAGGGAAGAAATTCAGAAGTACCGAAGAGTTTCCAGTGAATACCGCAAATACTACGGCAGAGAAGCGACAGAGTGTGAAATGAGCGCTTTTCTAGGTGTCAGCAGGGAAAAGCTTGCACAGATTAAAGAGAACATCAGAAAGGCTCAAATAAAGAGTATCAGCGAGCCAATAGACGGAGAAGAGGAGTTATCTATTGCTGATACAATAGCAGCAGACATAAATATTGAGGAAGATATTGCCATGCAATTAGATACTGCTGCCATGTCAAAGGAACTATGGACAGCGGTGGATCTGCTGCCGGAAGAACAGTCAGAAGTAATCCGGCAGAGATATAAAGAACATAAGACCTTGCAGGAAGCCGGAGATAGTATCGGAATCAGTGCAAGCGCAGTGAGATCTATTGAGAGTAAGGCTATGCGAACTTTAAGGCTTCCACACAGGTGTGGGAAACTTAAGAGATATTTTGAGGAATATCTTTCTGCTGCGCCGATTCATCATGTGGGAGTAGAAAGCTTTAAGAGGACATGGACAAGTGAAGTTGAAAGAGAAGCGTTAGGATGGTAGCAGGATAATAGCGAATGTTAAGAAATGTTAAGGTAGCACTCGGAAATACTCGGTTGAATGCTCAGAAATGCTCAGAAATATTAAGAAATGCTAAGGTATTCGGACATTTTAGACACCCTAAAAAGGGAAATTAGCATTGTACAAGTAATAAATGAAAAGAACATCCTCTGTGAGCGCGTATTTTGCTTATACAGCTGTTTTATAACAAATGGAATAAGAGAATATAGGAGAAGTAGAAAAACTCGGATATGAGGAGAATATGAGATACTAGGGGATGTACAGTCCCCCCCCTCCCTTTGAGGTGGCAGCAGGAGCATAGGAGAATCGGGAGAGAGGACTCTTTCCAATAGTGCGGATCTGTGAAAATAAATTTTCCTTAGGTTTGTAGTAGAAAATAAAACGGGCGTAGGTACGAGAAAACCACATAGAATAACCACTTTTTAAACATGGATGAAAATAGGAATCAGAGGAAATAATCGGAAAATAGGGGTGAAAATGCTAACTTTTGCTAACCTTTTTCGTGAGTGCAAGATAGAATTGCAGCGTACTTGTGGGTACATAGCATAACAAGTGTACATTGAGTACGGTTGCACTTCCTCACCTTTTGGGGGATCAAGAGGCTGACATAAATTTTAATGGCAGCAGAATTGCTCTGGTTACGCACATAAGTGTGCGAATAGGGGTATGCACCATTTTGAGGAGACCTGCTGCCGTTTCCCCACAAGTGTGGAAATAGCATTCAATTTTCGGAAGTTACTACTAGTCACATCTGAATTTCAGAAGTCAGTTAAACTGACATCCGAATTTTGAGTGTAAGTACTTAATAGGTTTTCTCCATTTTTGGAAAAAATTAGACGGTGTAAATCTACAACCTCAGAAAATCTACTGAACGCAGTTTTGCGTTGAGTAAACCCAAGATGTGCCGGAAGTACGGGTTCAGGTAAGCTCAATTTTGAGCTGATCCGGTGCTGTGCTAGGTTAGATTTAGGCAAGGTAGCGCAATTTTAGAAATCTGCACTGGTATTTTGCTGAGTCAGAGGGTGTCGCGAAACACGACAGCTTCAAAGATAATTATGAGGTAGTAAGGGAAAGGATAGAAATTGATTTTTACAAGAAAATAATGGAGCAAATGAGGATTGCTAGAAAACATGATGAAGTGGCAGCAGGCAATTGAAAGCAGGTTAGGAATATGCTATAATCTCGGCAGGGAAACCAAAGCCGGGCGGCTTACCCTCTTTTACGGAGGGGCGAACCCTCCAGACGAAAGAAAGGAGGGCGATGCTGATGTATGTTACATATTCTGATTTGATTCAGTTATTAATATTCATTGTTGCCCTTGTAGGTCTTTGTTACGAGATTTTCAAGGATAAACGAAAATAGCCGCCATTACTCGCAATAATGACGGCAGTTTAAAATAACAGCTTTTATTTTGTCGGGTAAGCCGCTTGCGGTTTCCCTTTTTTGTATCTTCAATATAGCACATCTGTATCAATTCTGCAAGGTGATAGGTTACATTTTACAGTCCCTAAAAAGACAATATCCCGGCACTTTCGGCAGCCTAAAAAAGAGCATGGTTGCATTTGTAATGCCCTAAATAGGTATATTGCAAGATTTCCGAGTCCTTAAAAGAGCTTATTCTGAGTCACGTTCCATTCGTTCATTAATGGCTTTTTTAATGTATCCGTTTACAGATTCCCCGGCATGATCGGCAGCAGCTTTGATTTCTTCATATTTCTCTTTTTGTACATCAAGAGGGATGCGCTTGAGTTTTGTTTTAGCATAGTTAATGTTGTATTCAGTTTTACTTTCGCTGTTTCCCATTATATCATCCTCCTTTCCCATGTTTTGGGAAAATGAATATAGATATTCTTTCCCCACTTTATAACAAAAGTATACTATAAATCAATAGTTACGTACATGGTGAAAATAGACAAAAATAGGTTGTTTACTACGTACATATTTTAGCTAGTATGTCAATAGACAAAATACTACGTACGAGGTATAATAAGACCATAAGATAAAGCAAAGCAACCGAGGTAGACAAATCCTCACAAACTTATTCATCGTACCTGTGAGCGGACTGGAGGAGCGAGCAATAGACACGCAAGATGATAGGGGTTGCCTACAATATCTTAAAGAAATGGAGGAAGATCAATGAAATACGATTTGAAATCAATCATGTTAAGGGCATGGAAGAATTACAGAAAATATAAAGAACTTTCTTTTGCTGAATGCTTGCACAGAGCATGGCTCACTGCAAAAGCGGAAAGTGTCAATTCTGAACGTATTGAGAGAGCGAAAGCGGCAGCAGGTGTTAAGGAAGTTACAAAAACATGGAGTGAATGGAAGAAAGCAGGTTATGAGGTGATACACGGCAGCAAGGCATTGTTTGGAACAGAGCTGATCTGGGGGAGTAGAGGAGACGGAGCAACCTATAAGGCAAGTTTTTTCGGACAGTCGCAAGTGCAGGAGGTAACAGCATGAGAAAGTTAAGAGAATGGATAAATCGAAAGAAAAGAGCGAAACGCTTTAAAATGTATAAGCTTGAGCCGGTTTCAAATGTAATTCGGATTCAGCCAGATATACAAGTGATTTCAGTTACAAGATAAGAAAAAGCCCATACAAGTGCGGCAACACTGTATGAGCAAATAACCCAGTACAAGGGGTTGAGTAGAGTATAACACGACTGCTGCCCCTTTGCAAGAGAAAGGATTGATACCATTGGAGAAGAAATATATAGATCAGGAACAACGAAGAGAATCTATTATGCAGGCTATTCAAAAGATAGAGGATGAGGAACGCCTGGAACTTATAGAGCGGTTTGCAAAGAAATTAGTTGATAGGGAGGTTGCATAATGGAGAATAAAGAGAAAATGTATAAGGATCTTATACTTGAATTGCTGGAGCTAACGCACGAAATCAGTGCATTAGTAAGTGTTTACACTGTTTTGAAAGAGTTGAGAGGGGAATAGTCATGGAGAACATAGAAAAGAATCAAGGATTAAGCCTATCAGATAAGAAAAGGTTTATTCTTGAAGAAATAGAGAAAATGGATGAGAAAAATATAAGTCTTATATTCGCTCTTATGCTAGGACGAATGGGAAAAGCTTATTTGGCAAGTAGTGAGGGGAGATAACATGACGGAAAGACAGCTGATAGAGGAACACATCACAGAGCTTGCTGAGATTGTAGGAGAAGCAAGAAAATTAACACAACAAGAATATGAGGGCTGGAAAAACAGTGTTCTGGATAGCGCAACAGAGAAAAACAGAGGATTTACAGAGCATGTATTATCTCTGGTAGAACAATGCTTGATGGATGAAAAAAGAGGGACAACGAATGGATAAAGGTAAAGTGTTCGAGAGATTAATGCTTCTTGCAAGAAAAAACAGTTTACAGGTCCAGTTCCTGCCGCTTCAAGCGAGTTGTGGCCGCATATATAACAACAGAATCGGTATTGCGAATAATATGAGTATAGAACAGATTAATCATACATTAGCGCATGAACTTGCACATGCATACCTTCATTACGATAAAGGAGACATTACGGAAAGCACAGGAGACTATGAGGAACAAGCGGAAAGAACGGCAAGAATGTTACTTGATTTTGCAACTGTATAGATTGGATTTACTTAAATGTGAGTATAAATCCGAAGATATGAAGCTTTGGTGTTTTACCAATACTACCAGAGTATGAAATAACTGCCCTCTCTGGGAAGATGCGCCAACATCAGAACCGGAGCGGCAGCAGGAGAGGAGGCGAGAAAGATTGTATTGTGTAATTCAAGAAGTTGAGAGGAAAAGAAAGAATCAAAATGGATATCCGAAGGAACTGAAATCGGAATATATGAGGATGTCTATTCAAGGGCAGGATGAGAGTCATTACTGGCATACATACAGCAGTGAACGCTTTGAGAGAGACATCAAGAAAGCATACCGGATCACGATTCATGAAAGCTACCGGGAAAATGGGAAAGTGAAGAAAAGGCAGATCGGAATTTGCACTGTTGATTATTATGACCTTGCTACAGATTGGTTTTGCTTGTATGACTGGGGAGGCAGCAAAATAGAGGCTGCTACCAAAGAGTTGAACTGTTCAGAGGAAGAGATTTACACACTGATTGAGAAGAAGTTAGAGCCAATACAAGAGCGGATTATAGAGGAGTTTAGGCAGACAGAAGAGTATAAGACACATGAGGAGCATGAGAGGATAACTACTCTGTATGCAGCGAATAAAGCGCAGTTCAATGCAAAATATAACGTGTCAGGAGATGAATATGACAAGTGCTATGACGTATTTGGTGTACTGCAGAAGCCGGAATATCTAAAGAAGATAGAAGCTGATTATGAAGCAAGACAGCGATATGAAAAGGAAAGCCGTAGGTATTACGAAGAATATTACAATAACTACAATCAGGGTTCAAGTAGTAGTTACGGCGGTTCAATATCGAATACCTACAAGGAAGAAGATAAGGCGGTTTTGAAACAGTTTTACCGGGAACTATCTAAGAAATTCCATCCAGATGCAAACCCAGATAGAGATACTTCACAGCAAATGCAGCTGTTAAATCAGTTAAAAAGTGAATGGGGATTGTAGTTACTTGAAAGGAGTATGGAATACCTACATTCAGAGAGGAGGGGAAAAGAAGGTGTTTAGAAATGTCAAGGTCGAAAAGCTGATTTTTGAAAGTATCAAGACATTTTGGATACCTTAAAAAAGAAAAGCCCCACAGTGCGGCAACACTACGGGGCAAAACCAAAATAACCCAATACATGAAATATAGGGCTACCATGATTATAACGGTCATGTAGTCCTATTGCAATAGGCAAACTGTTGTTCTCACAACAGAGGAAGGAGACTATATGGCAGTTGATAAGAATGGAAAGAAATTACCAACAGGAATACGGCAAAGGTCAAATGGGAAATATGAAGGTCGTGTGAAATATGAATACAAGAGTTATTCTGTTTATGCTGATACTATTACAGAAACTAAGAAGAGAATGCGAGAGTTGAAGTATAGGCTGGAGCATGGGCTATTCGTGGAAAAGAAAAAAATAACACTAAATGAATGGTTCAGAACATGGCTGGAAGAGTATAAGAAAAATAGAGTGAAAATAGGCACATATACAAGTTATGACAAGTATTATCATAGTGTTATTGAGGGTAAGCTTGGCCAGAAGAGTATATCTGAGATCCGGGGCGAACATATTCAAAAGCTATACAACGACTTAGTGAAAGAGGAATATGCGCTTTCAAGTATTAAAGTTGTGTCAGCGGTATTGAACGGATGTTTTCAGCAAGCGTTGAGAAATGGATTGATAGAGAGGAACCCAGTCAAACTAGCAGAACTTCCACGGCAAACAGAACGGCAAACAAGGCAAGCAATGACAAGGGAGCAGCAAGCTTTATTTATGGAATATGCAAAGGAAAGCTATCTATATCATTTCTTTGAAGTAATGTTACGCACTGGCATGAGAAAAGGGGAAATGCAGGGACTAAAGTATTCTGATGTAGATAAAAAAGAGAATGTGATTCATGTACAAAGAACATTGAAGTATATTGAAGGACAGGGATATATAGAGGATACACCAAAGACAAGAACATCAGCAAGGGATATTCCTTTGACTGCTGCCATAGTAAAGCATATAGAAGAGCAGAGGAAGTTCTGGGGATTTAAGGTTGTCAAGATGGATCAGTATTTATTCTGTAATGAAAACGGCGCTCCCATCAGTAGGGAAAGGGTACAAGCAGAGATAGATCGGACAATAAAGCGTATTAGAGAAGCAGGGCATGATTTTCCACGAATAACATCGCATGTATTCCGGCACACTTTTGCTACTAGAGCAATCGAAGCAGGAATGCAGCCACAGGTTTTGAAGACAATACTTGGTCATAGTTCCCTGGCTATGACGATGGATCTATATAGCCATGTATTGCCGGATACTAAAGCGGAGGAAATGGAGAAAATTGCAAATGTATTTTAAGAGTAGGGCAGCAGGAGAAGCTGCCTTTTCTTATGTGCAAGAGTACCCACTTTTTTACCCACAATGCAGTAAATGAAGATAAACGGTAATAAAAAGAAAAAGCCTAAAAACAAGTAAGTTTCAAGGCTCTATAATCAAAGATAAACCTATATAAATAGGTAAGAATTGAAGTTTTGTTTTACGTGTGGAAGGTCTCGAACACACTTTGCTGAAACCCGGCTAGACCTTATTTTATAATGGATTCAGCGGTTGATAGTATAGCATAGAGTAGAACTAAAAATCAAGCTGTCTCCACCATTTGCTCGAAATGAAAATAAAAGTGGTGTTAGAATCTAATCCATATCTTAAAAGTATTGGCTTAGTAGTTTTACGGAGGGACAACCCTCCAGACGAAAGAAAGGAGGGCGATGCTAATGTATGTTACATATTCTGATTTGATTCAGTTATTAATATTCATTGTTGCCCTTGTAGGTCTTTGTTACGAGATTTTCAAGGATAAACGAAAATAGCCGCCATTACTCGCAATAATGACGGCTTAA
>Snoopy_p1__coassemble_169_pt1 | contig 72423 bp, 75 predicted proteins | sample Snoopy_p1__metabat2_low_PE_026 | metagenome-assembled genome bin Snoopy_p1
TGTTCGGGACTTACACCCGTTAGAGTTTGCCCATGCTGGGCAAACAAAAATAAGAGATCGGAACATTCCGAGCTCTTTGGAAGCCATTGAGGAAAATATCAATGATATTGCAGGAGTCAGAGTGATCTGTTCGTTTTGTGAAGATATTTATATGCTGGCAAATTGTCTGCTGAAGCAGGATGATATTACATTGATTGAAATCAAAGACTATATTAAAAAACCTAAGCCGAATGGATATCGCTCCCTGCACCTGATCATCTCTGTACCTATTTTCTTAAAAGATGAGAAAAGAGATATGAAAGTAGAAGTACAATTGCGGACAATTGCCATGGATTTTTGGGCGAGTCTTGAACACAAGATCAGATATAAGAAAAATCTTTCCGAGGACTTGCAGAAGGAGTTGGCAGAGGAATTATTGTATTGTGCAAATCAAAGTGCAGAATTGGATATGAAAATGCAAAAAATTCGAAACAAGATATAGGAAGAATCTATGTCTGCATGATAGTTGGAACAATTTTGCTTGCGATTTTGTGAAAATTTTGAAAAATTGTTCCGGTGAAAAGAAAAAATTGTTCTTGTATGTATGAAAAAAAAAGAGTTATAATAATCGGGTGTCTGCTTAAAGGAATGCAAGAGAATGATAAAACTGCAGAGGAAGCAGCATAAAAAGAAAACAAAAGAGAAAGGAAAAATTATGCAAGATACCCAGAAAACAAAATTATTTGAAGAAACAGCGATCCCGAAGGCGGTGGCACAGCTGGCGGTTCCGACGATCTTAAGTTCGCTTGTCATGGTGATCTATAACCTTGCAGATACTTATTTTGTCGGGATGTTGAACAATTCAACACAGAATGCAGCAGTTACACTGGCAGGACCGGTGCTTTTGGCATTTAATGCGGCAAATAACTTATTTGGCGTTGGAAGTTCCAGTATGATGAGCCGCTCGCTTGGGAAAAAGGATTATAACACATTGAAAAAAAGTTCTGCATTTGGATTTTACTGTGCATTGATCTGTGGTGCAATTTTTGCACTGTTATGTACCGTGTTCAAAGATCCGCTGCTTGTAATGCTTGGAGCAGATGCGAAAACAGCGGCAGCAACGGGGGCTTATATGCGATGGACGGTTACATTCGGTGCAGTTCCTGCAATTTTAAATGTTGTGATGGCATATTTGTTCCGTGCGGAGGGTGCTTCTCTTCATGCCAGTATCGGAACAATGAGCGGATGTCTTTTAAACATTGTGTTAGATCCGATCTTTATCCTTCCATGGGGACTGGATATGGGGGCGGAAGGTGCCGGACTTGCGACATTTATCTCAAACTGTGTGGCATGTCTCTACTTCTTTGTGCTGATGTATAAAAGACGCGGAAAGACACTTGTCTGCATCCATCCGTCACAGTTTGGATTCCAGAAAGCAATCGTATTTGGTGTATGCGGAGTCGGAATTCCTGCTGCGATACAGAATCTCTTAAATGTAACCGGAATGACGATTCTAAACAATTTTACTTCTGCTTTCGGAGCTGAGGCTGTTGCGGCGATGGGAATTACACAGAAAGTCAACATGGTTCCGATGTATATTGCAATGGGACTTTCACAGGGAATTATGCCGCTGATCAGTTACAATTATGCCAGTGGAAATCATAAGAGAATGAAACATACTGTCCTTTTTAGCGCGGCGCTTTCGGTTGGATTTATGATTCCGGTTGCGACCCTTTATTATTTGTTCTCTGGACCACTGACAAGTCTGTTCATCGGAAATGAGGCGATCATTGCGTATGGAGCAAGCTTTTTAAGAGGATTCTGTCTGAGTCTCCCATTTATGTGTATCGATTTCCTCGCAGTTGGAGTTTTCCAGTCTGTAGGAATGGGAAAAGAATCATTGATTTTCTGCATTATGAGAAAAATCGTGCTGGAAATTCCGGCATTGTATATCTTAAACAAAGTATTTCCGCTTTATGGACTTGCTTACGCACAGTTCATTGCAGAATTTGTACTTGCAGGCGCGGCGATATTCGTCCTTACAAGGCTGTTTAAGAAAATCGAAAAAAATGGTGTCGCAGTCTCATAGGAGTCAGAATACCTATGGAAGGACACCATAAAATCTAATCACATTTCACTGTGATCATAGTAATGTAATCGTTTTTATCTTTGATGGACATTTCATTTAATCCTTCTTCGTAAGCATAACCGGTGAGTGTGAGTTGATGCGCGCGTGCATATGAAAGAATGGATTGGTAAATAGCCGGAAGCTGCTCCCACCTGCCGATACAATATGCTCTCAGATAACTTCCAGCCGGAAGGACTACGTCATATGTCTTTGAACCATGTGGGCAGTAAGCGAAAAAAGAATCGTAACGGTGAAAACAATTTTTTTCAATCTGTTCCATCGAGATTCGACTTCCAAAATTGTCATAAAGATGAAAAAGAGTTTTGAGGCGGAGAGAAAACTCTGCCGCAACAGAGAAATCTTCTTCATCATAATCTCCGGAGATTGGTGCAGAGAGCACAAGCTTCCGTTCGGGAAGCGTGCATCGCTCAATCTTACCGTGTTTGGATTGCATGCCGATTTTTAACCGTTCTGCTTTTTGTTCTAAAAAAGATTGTACGGATAAGAGCTGATTGATGGATTCATCGATCAGCTTTTTCTTTTTGATCATCATCTGGGAGAACGATTCATCCGATGGTGTTGTCACATATTCCCGGATTTCATCCAGGGAAAGTCCTATTTTTCGCAAAGTAAGAATGAGTTCCAATTGTGCAAATTGGAAACAAGTGTAGTAATGGTATCCATTTTCTCCAATGACTTCCGGACAAAATAATCCAATTTCATTATAATAATGCAAAGTTCGCTTGTTGATACCAGTGAATTTTGCGAATTCTCCGGAAGAATATAAATATTTTTTATGATTCATAAAAACACCTCTTGACTGTACAGTTACTGTACATTCTATAATACACGAGAGGAAAAGAGAAAGCAATCACAAGAAGGAGGATATGATGGAATTTACACTTGCAAATGAACAGCAATGGGCAAATATAAAGGAGATTTACTTGGAAGCATTTCCAAAGCAGGAGAGAAAACCGTATTTTATACTGAGAAGGTCTGTGAAAAAGGGAAAAGCAGTTGTGATGACAGCGACAGAGGGAGGAGAACTTTTAGGATTTACCGTACTGATTCCGTACAAAGATATGGTTATGGTTGATTATCTGGCAGTATCTTCAAAAATACGGAGCAAAGGTACTGGAAGTTATATTATGCAAAATGTATGTAGGCATTATGCCGGAAAGAAAATCATTCTTTTGATTGAGCGGTTAGATGACCAGGCACAAAACAGAGAGCAAAGAGTTGCACGAAGAAGATTTTATCTCAAAAATGGATTCACTTCTTCTGATATTTTTATTGAAGGAGTGAGTGGAGAGTTGGAAGTATTAAATTATAGAGGCAAAGTTTCACAGGAAGATTATATTTGTCTGCAAAAATATGCGCTTGGAAAATTGCTTTTTAAATTATCTAAAATCAAGATTGTAAAATAGAAGATACAAACAGGGTTGCGGCAGTAGTGCAGCAACCCTGTTTCTTTTTAAGCAGTTTCAGTATTTTGCAGATTTTGTGCTTTGATCCGTGCGATCTCTGTTTGGATTTCTTCCATTTTCTCTTTTGTTAAAGGATAGTATTTCATTGCAATCAGATTACAAATCAATCCGAGGATTACGATTCCATAGCATAAGAATACTCCTACATAATGCAAAGAAGGTGTATACGGTGTATTTACGTCTGGAAGGGTATCTTTAAATCCTATCATTGCAAATAACAATCCTGCGATCAATGGAGCAAGGGAGGAAATCAATTTGTCAACAAAGCTGAACAGAGTTCCCATCAGTCCCGGAACGTAACGACCGGAGCGGTATACTTCGTAATCGGCACAATCTGCTGTCATTGGAATTACGATATTTCCAGAAAGTCCGGTAAATCCCGTTGCAGCAATGGAAAGAACGATATGTAAAATCGTGAAGACTCCAAATGCAAGACCGCCTTTTGCGTTTACCATTGTTGTAGCATCTCCAAAGAGCCAGAGGAGTGCAAGCAGTACGTTCATGACAATTCCACCGATACTTCCGATCAGCATTCCTTTGCGCTGTCCTAAGCGGGTGGCGAGTGTACCGATACCGAACATCATCAGAATCATAGCAGGAATTGTGATATAGCCCATGACCGTTCCGCTGATTGCAAAATTGCCGGCAACAATTCCGAACATGACAATCTGAACAGTTGTTGTGCGGGCATTTCCTGCAAGTTTGTCTGTGGAAGCTGCCACGACAAGCATTTGGATCGCTCTGTTGTGTTTTAAGATATCCCAATAATCCTTTGCATGGATTCGCTCAGCTTTTCCAGTTCCGAAAAATTCTGTGCGATCTTTTGGGGCGATGGAAATGACTGCGATCACGGTTGCAATTGCACTTCCGATCGCTGTGATCAGCCACAGATCGTGGAAAAGATCGATGCTGTAGAAAGAACCATATTTTGTACTGAGCTTTGCCGCTACAACCGCCATGAGTGTCCATAACAAAGAGTTGTAAACACCATCAAAAATGGAAAACAGAGGTCTCTGTTTCGGATCGTTTGTAAGACAAGTCTGTGCTGATTTTGTCACGACACACTGGAAGGTGTATCCGATATAGTAAATTGCGGAAATTACAATGAAAAATCCAAATCGAATTGTTGTGTTTTCCGGAAGCCGATGTGTAACGTGGAAGAGAATGAAGCTCATCGCACAGAGGATTATCTGTCCGATAATCATAAATGGGCGGTTCTTCCCAAATTTACCATTGGTCTTGTCTACAAAATATCCAATAAACGGATCTGTGACACCATCCCAGACTCTCATTGCCATAGAAAAACTAGATGCTGTTACGACGGCAACACCTACAAATCCTGTCAGATAGTAGGCGACATAGCCCATTAAGAATAGATACATATTTGTTGCCAGATTATTTGCGGCGAATCCAGCAATACGCCATAGCGGAACCCGGTGGATTCCATTTTCTCCGTAATACTTTGAATTTGCTTTTGTCATAATGTTCCTCCTTTGCGAACGACGATTTTTCCTTATTGTATCATTGAAAACCAAATGACAATAGAAAAAAATATAGGATTTATAGTAAAATATATATAAAAATAATTTAAAAAGAACAAAATATATGTAAAATATACAATAAAACATTTTGGCGAAAAAAATTTAACAAAAAAATACACAAATGCAGTATAAGTTTATCGTTGAATACAATAAAAATCACCATATTTCAAATAAAAATTTGTAAAAGGCATTGCAAATCCATATAAAAAAGGTAAACTTATTGGTAAGTACTGCTAATTTTTGAGAGAATGAAAGGAATTTGCTATGAAACAGAATTACGAAACAACAGTAAAGAGCATTCAGAATCCAGGAGGTCCAAAACTTTGCTGGTCTGAACAGTCCGGTATGAAAGTAATCGAGAAAGATGGGCTGTATTTTAAGGATCTTGCAGGGGCAGGAGAGTTATATCCCTATGAGGATTGGAGACTTCCGGCAGAGCAAAGAGCAAGTGATCTGGCATCTCGCATGTCCGTAGAACAGATTGCGGGTCTGATGCTTTATAGCAGACATCAATTTATCCCTGGAGTTTCTATGCCGTATTTCGGAGAAGTGACTTATAATGGGAAATCTATTCAGGAAAGCGGGCTTCCGGTGTCGGCAATTTCAGACCAGCAGAAGATTTTTCTCAGAGAAGACTTTATCCGTCATCTTCTGATCATTTCGGTTCAGTCTGCGGCAGATGCTGCAAAGTGGAATAATAATATCCAGTCGTTGGCAGAAGAACTGCCTTGGGGAATTCCAGTTGCAATCAGCTCAGATCCAAGGCATGGAACAACGGTCACATTTGAGTTTGATGCCGGAGCCGGGGGAGATATTTCACATTGGCCGGAACCATTGGGACTTGCTGCGACTTTTGATCCGGCTTTGATGGAGAAATTTGGAAAGATAGCATCCAAAGAGTACCGGGGACTTGGAATTACGACGGCATTATCTCCTCAGATCGATCTCTGCACGGAACCTCGCTGGAAACGGTTTGCCGGAAGCATCGGAGAGAGTTCCAAGCTTGGAGCAGATCTCGCGCGGGCGTACTGTGATGGCTTCCAGACATCAGAAGGAGACAGCGAGATCACGGATGGATGGGGATATGAAAGTGTGAATACCATGGTAAAACACTGGCCAGGCGGAGGCGCGGTAGAAGGCGGAAGGGATGCTCATTTTGGTTCCGGGAAATATTCCGTATATCCAGGTGATAATTTTGAAGAGCATCTGCTTCCATTTACAGAAGGCGCTTTTAAACTCCATGGCAAAACAGGAAAGGCAAGTTCGGTCATGCCATATTATACAGCGGTATATGGAAAAGCAGGTAATTATGAGAATGCAGGATGTGGTTACAGCAAATATCTAATTACAGATCTGCTAAGAAACACCTATCAGTATGATGAAGTGGTATGTACAGACTGGTCTATCACAGAAGATGCATCTACGTTGGAAAATCTGTACGGAGGAAAATGCTGGGGAGCAGAAAAACTGACGAGAGGAGAGAGGTGCTATCGTATTTTGATGGCGGGTGTCGATCAGTTTGGCGGATTAAATGAAAAAGAGCCAGTTCTTGATGCATACCGTATCGGTGTAAAAGAACATGGCGAAACCTTTATGAGAAAACGTTTGGAACAGTCTGCTGTCCGGCTTCTGAAAAATATATTCCGTGTGGGACTGTTTGAGAATCCATATTTAGACCCGGAAGTATCCGCAAGAACAGTTGGTTGTGCAGAGTATATGAAAGAAGGATTTGCCGCACAGAAAAAATCAATTGTCATGTTGAAAAACAAAGAAAATGTACTTCCGTTGCAAAAGAAAATGAAAGTCTATGTCCCGAAAATCCACTGGCCGGAAAGTGTAGACTGGATGTGCCAGAAAATGGAGGAGCACTGGGACAGTCCAATTTCCAAAGAACTGCTGGAGAAATATTTCACAGTGACGGATCATCCAGAAGAGGCGGATGTAGCAATTTGTATCATTCGTCAGCCTGATGGCGCTGCATTTGGACTTGCAGGTGGGTATGATGTCAGCGATAAAGAAGCCGGTGGAAATGGGTATCTCCCAATCAGTCTGCAATATCGCCCATACACTGCCGTTTACGCGCGGGAACATAGCATTGCCCAAGATCCAAATGATGAATTCCCGGATAGAACTTACCGTGGAAAGACCGTAACAGTCAATAACGAAGATGATTTGGATCTTGTTTTACATACAAGAGAGCTCATGGGCGAAAAACCGGTGATCGTTTGTGTGAATATGCTTGGTCCAATGGTAGTAAAGGAGTTTGAAGCGGCGGCAGATGCGATCGTTGCGATGTTTGGTGATCTGTCAAATGCACTGCTGGAGGTGCTCAGTGGTAACTTTGAACCGGAAGGACTCCTTCCAATGCAACTTCCGGCAGATATGCGCACCGTGGAAGAACAGCAGGAAGATGTTCCGTTTGATATGGAATGCCACAGAGATACCGAGGGGCATATCTATGATTTTGGTTATGGAATGAACTGGCAGGGTGTCATTGCAGATGAGCGTGTCAGAACGTATGGACATCATTTGCCGAAAGAAAACTAGTGAGGAGACGTTGAAGACTGGCAGCTTTTTCTTGAAAAAGGGAAAAAATTCGATTATAATATAAATTCATATGAAGCGGGCAGATACTGTGAGATCTCTTTTGGCAGAATGCATACAGTTTCTGTCCGCTATTTAGCAGAGAAAGGAAAAGATTATGAGAGAACAGAATCGAAATAAGAATCAAGAAATTGAAGAAATTCTTGAACAAATGGATTTGAGTCAGCCGGCACCGGAAACAGAGCCGATGCGTCAATATTGGTTTATGAAGAAAGCACGCGAACTGGTGAAAGAACAGTCTGAAAAACTGGGTCGTCCCCTGACAGCGTGCACGACAACATTTGGCTGCCAGATGAATGCGCGGGATTCCGAAAAACTTCTTGGAGTATTAGAGCAAATCGGATACCAGGAAGAAACAAACGAGGAAGATGCGGATTTTGTCATCTACAATACATGCACTGTGCGGGAAAACGCTAACATGCGCGTATATGGAAGACTTGGACAGTTAAATCGAGTGAAAAAACAAAAGCCGCATATGTTGATCGGGCTTTGTGGCTGCATGATGCAAGAACCGGAAGTCGTGGAGAAGATCAAAAAAAGTTACCGGTTTGTGGACCTGATTTTCGGAACACATAATATTTATAAATTTGCAGAGTTGATCGTGACACGGCTGGAATCACAGCGCATGGTCATTGATATTTGGAAAGATACAGACAAGATTGTGGAAGATCTTCCGAGTGAGCGGAAATTTTCCTTCAAATCCGGTGTCAATATTATGTTTGGCTGTAACAACTTCTGTAGCTACTGTATCGTGCCGTATGTGCGTGGCCGTGAACGCAGCAGAAATCCGGAAGATATCATCCGTGAGATCCAAGGACTTGTGGCAGATGGCGTCGTAGAAGTGATGCTGCTTGGTCAGAATGTAAATTCTTACGGAAAGACACTGGAACATCCGATGACCTTTGCACAGCTTCTTACCGAAATTGAGAAGATCGAGGGATTGGAACGAATTCGTTTTATGACATCTCATCCAAAGGATCTCTCTGACGAATTGATTGAAGTGATGAAACATTCTAAGAAAATCTGCAAACACCTTCATCTGCCAGTCCAGTCAGGAAGTACAGAGATCTTAAAAAAGATGAACAGACGCTACACAAAAGAACAATATCTGGAACTTGTGCGTAAGATCAAAGAAGCTGTGCCGGATATTTCGCTGACAACGGATATTATTGTGGGATTTCCTGGAGAGACAGAAGAAGATTTCCTGGGGACAATGGATGTTGTAAAGAAGGTTCGCTATGACAGTGCATTTACATTTATCTATTCTAAGCGGACAGGAACACCTGCGGCAGCGATGGAAAATCAAGTTCCGGAAGATGTCGTCAAAGACCGTTTTGACAGATTGCTAAAAGAAGTGCAGAGCATCTCGGCGGAAGTATGCAGTGTGCATGAAGGAACGACACAATCTGTTCTTGTAGAGGCAGTCAATGATCATGATCCTGCGCTCGTTACCGGAAGACTCAGCAACAATATCCTTGTACATTTTCCAGGAGAAAAAGAGTTGATTGGGAAAATTGTGTCGGTGCGACTGGATGCATGTAAAGGATTTTATTATATTGGAACCCGTGTATAGTGGGTTCCTTTTGTGATGTCATAATTTTCAGATTTTTGTCCACAATAAAAAGGAGAATTTGTGTGACAGGAGAGAGACAATTGAAAAAAGTAAGTGAATATTTGTTTTTGTGGGCGCTTGGCGGTACGATTTATTATGAATTTGAAATGATCTTCAGGGGTTTTTCTCACTGGTCCATGTTTGTTCTGGGAGGAATCTGCCTCTGTTTCATTGCATGGCAAGGGAAGATGGTTCACTGGAGAGATGCTCTCTGGCGCCAGACGGTTCGCTGCGTGATCTTTGTGGCAGCAGGAGAATTTTTCACCGGGATCATTGTAAATAAATGGCTCAGACTCAATGTATGGGATTATAGTGATCAGCCGATGCAGCTGTTTGGTCAGATCTGTGTTCCTTTTCTGATTATTTTTTCGGGGCTTTGCGTTATCGGAATATTTCTGAGCAGTTTCCTTCTGCATATTCTGTATGGGGAAGAAAAACCATCGTTCCATATTTTGTAGGTGCAATTTTCTGCTGTTTTAAATGGGAAGGCATTGCTGAAAATTTGTATTCAGAATCATAGAGAGATAGCAGCAAACAAAAAACACTTTATTTTTTTCATTGAAAACATGTTGATAGGAGGGATAAAAAATGATTCTGTCAGGAAAGGAAATTTTTAAACACATAGGGAAAGAGATCCAGATTGAGCCGTTTGATGAGAATAGACTAAATCCTAACAGTTATAATCTGTCATTGGCAAATGAACTGCTTGTCTATGAAGATGAGGTTTTGGATATGAAAAAGGATCATGCCGTCAGAAAGATAGTAATTCCCGAGGAGGGTCTTCTGTTAGAACCACATAAACTATATCTTGGACGGACGAATGAATTTACAAAAACAGAAGGGTTTGTGCCAATGCTAGAGGGTCGCTCCTCTACGGGACGTCTCGGGCTTTTTATCCATGTGACAGCAGGATTTGGAGATGTTGGTTTTGCAGGCTACTGGACATTAGAAATTTTTTGTGTACAGCCGATCCGGATTTATCCGAATGTAGAAGTCTGCCAAATCTATTACCACGATATTCATGGAGAGTATGACTGTTATCAGAGTGGAAAATATCAGAATAACAAAGGAATCCAGTCCAGTATGCTGTACAAGGATTTTTTAAAATAGGAATCAGTAACATAAAAGACACAAAGAATGAGGATACATTTGGGAGGAAAAAGATGCATCAGATTTTTGTATATGGAACACTTTTAAAGGGGATGTACAATTATGAGATTTACTGCAGCGCAGAGGACTCATACCGTCAAAAAGCCTATGTAGATGGGCTTCTTTATAGTCTGAAAGGAAGAAGATATCCGGCGCTGATCGAGGGGAAAGAAAGAATTGCCGGAGAGCTACACGAAGTATCTGAACAGACATTAAAGAAGATTGATGAGTTGGAAAGCTATTTTGGGGAAGGACACCCGGAGAATGAATATGATAAAAAGTTTGTAATGGCATATGCAGAAGACGGAAGCGAAATCGGCGAGGTTCCAGTCTATTTTTACAACATTAGAAATGAGAAAAACAGAGCACTGTTAGATCAGAGAATCACATGTAACGATTATCGGAAATATGTGGAGTAGCAGAACTATGAAATTGGAGAAGAAATACTACATATTTACTGCTGGTTTGACCATATTATCCATTTTGATGGCAATAGCAAATACAGCACAGCCGTTGATCGTGAAACAATTTATTAATCAGTTAGGCAAATCTGAGCAGAACGTATTATTTTGGGCTGCAATTTATTTCCTGTCGATCATTGTTATTCTGACAGTGGAAATGATACGAAAGCTTGGGGAAGCGAAATATGTTGCAAGCCTGAAAGACTGGTTCCGGGTAAAAGTCAGCAATGGAATCCTGAATAGAACCGCACAGCAATTTGCTGAGTCTGCACCGCAGGAATATATTTCCCTGATGAACAACGAAGTACCGGCGGTGGTAGAGAAGTATTATGTGAAAATCGTAAATTTGATTTTTCAGGTATTGTCAATTTTGTTTACCTGTACGGTATTGATAAAGATTTATTTCCCACTGGCAGCAATTTCGGCAGGGGCAAGTATTCTGATTGCAATGACGCCATTCTTCTTTGAAAAGAAGATGCAGCAAAAGACAGACAAGAAGTTTGAAAGTCTGGCACAATTTAATGTGAAATTCTCAGACGTTGTTTTTGGGCATAGTGAAATCCGTATCCAGCAGATAAAAAAAGCGATTGGAAATATTGTGAATCTGGCATCCCATAAAAGCGAAAAAAGTGAGTTTGCTTATGAAAAGGTTCAGGCGTATTCTGAAATTGTGATGGGGTTTATTTCGTTTATGGGGACATTTCTGATCATCACACTTGGAGGCTATCAGGTGCATGAGGGGAAGCTAAACGTAGGGAGTCTATTCGCGGCGATTCAGCTATCAGATCAGCTTATCATGCCAATCCTCGGAATTTCCACATCACTTAACTCCATTATTTCCACACGGAAAGTAAAGGCAAAATTATTTACATACGCAAGCGTAGAGGAGAAGAAATCCAGCGCTGATTTGGGCGAACTGCAAAGCATTTCCATTGAACATATGACATTGAATTTTGGAGATAGATATATTTTCAAAAATTATACAAAGTGTTTTGAGAAGAATAAAAAATATTTGATCATCGGTCAAAACGGAAGTGGAAAGAGTACGCTGATCCATGCCATTGTAAATAGCCTAGACACAAAGGCTGCAACTTTGACTGGAACGATCCGCATGAATGGGAAAAAACAGGAGGATGTTTCCGATGAAGACTTATTTAGAAATCTTACCATTGTATCACAGGTTCCATATATGTTTTCGGGAACAGTGAAAGATAACATCACACTATTTGGAAAAGAGGATGTAAAAAAACTCAGCAATTACTCAATGTTGGTCGATGATAGTTTTTGGAAATTAATTGATGATGACAGAGATATTTCAAATGAAAGTACGCATATTTCTAACGGTGAGCGCGAAAAGATTGCCCTGTTACGTGCGCTTATGCGGCAAAATAGCTGGCTCATTCTAGATGAGGCAACAGCAGCGCTAGATAAAAAGAGTAAACAGATATTTGAGAAGTATATTTTAGGTAGGGACGATATGACCGTTCTCCATATCTCGCATAATTTCCAGGAAGAGGATGCAAAAATGTATGATGAGATTATCGTTATCGGAGAATAGTTTCCTTTTCAAAAGAGGTTATGCTTTTTATCATGAAAAATGGAACCTTTGTGCTTATCTTATTTTTTGGGAGGATTATAGATGTCAACAGGGATAATGATTATTGGACCATCAGGAAGTGGAAAAACTACATTGGGCAGATTTGTCGCCGCTCAGCTAGGCTACCCTTACTTTGATGTGGACGATTATATTTGGAGAAAAGATACTAAAGAACCATATACTGTTATGTATAGTCATGAAGAAAAGATTAGCAGATTGAGCAATGATATTTTGCCCTATGAATATTTTGTGATGGCTGGTTCGATGAGTTCTTTCCATTATGCATTTGATGACAAGTTTGAGATGATGGTTTTTCTTTATGTCGAACCTGACATTCGTGTACAGCGAGTACATAACCGCGCATTGGAACATTTTGGAGGAAGAATACTCGAAGGCGGCGACTTGTATGAAAATCATATGCGATTTTTAGAAAGTAATCGCCGCTACGAGAAAGATGGTTCTCCAAATCTGCATGGGCAGAGAAAATGGATGGATGAAATGTCTTGCCTGAAGTTGGAATTGGACGGGGCAGATAGTCTTGAAAATAATGCAAACATCATTATTGAAAAATGGAAAGGATTAGGAAGATAAAGTGGATTTCAGAGGTTTTATCAAGAATCGGTTTTGTCTTGAATAACAGTTAAAAATTTGATAAGATGATAACCGTACATAATTAGCATCCTTGTTTCTTATAGAAATGATATTAAGAGATAAGGAGGACAATTATATAGGTAAAAATAAAAAAAGGAAAAGCATAGGACGTGGCATGAGTCGATGTGGGTTAACGTCTAGAAATGCTTAAAAATAAGGAAAAATGATTGATACTAAGTGTTTAACACCAATGAAATAGAATTATATAATCCCAATAACTGAAAAAGTCCGTATTTACAAGGGTTACGGGGATTTTTTTTATCACAGTAATTGTCTGATAATTCCGTTCATTACTATGAACACCACAAGAATCTTTTTCTTTGGGTGTAAAAAAGGGTGTAGAAAAAATTTTTTCCCGCATTGTTAATTATACATTATTGAAAAAAAATCCGCGTATACTAGTATCTTAATTCGAACCCCTTCTTTAAAATTTTACAATTGATATAAGCTTGTATTCATGCATTAAAGATGCATAAAATATAAAATAAGAGGATGAAAAGATGAATATTTTATATAAAAATACAAGTTCTTTAGATTATAGTATACATGCATTTGGTAAAATTTGGAAAAGCATTGCTGCTTGTTGCAGAAATTATAAAGTGAATTACCACAGTGTCAAACAATATATGTCAAATAATAAGTGTGATGCAGAAACTGCAATCCAATATTATATAAATTATAATAAAAATTCGAATTTCTGTTTTCGGAAGAAAAAATGGAACACAATCAAAGAGTGTTGTGAACATTACAATATTAATTACGAATCATTTATAATTTGCAAGGCAAATTGGGGGCTACCGTTAGAAGAAGCTTTAAAAAAGTATATTGAAATGGGCTATAACAAAAATTTTAAATTCAATGGAGTTACTTATAATAGTTTTATTGACTGTTGCAATGCTTATGGTGTGAATCCAGTATCAGTCGATCATTTTCGAAAAAATAGAAAACTCATGAGAAGAAGGGGATTGAATGCTTATCTAAAATACAAAGAAAATAGATCAACCGCATTCAGATTCGCAAACATAGAGTATCCATCATTTACTGATTGCTGTAGATGTTATGGGTTAAACGCTTCGCTAATCCGAGCTTATTCAGAACGAAATAAAGTTTCTCTATACGTTTCGCTCATCCATTACATATTAAAAGAAAAAGATACAGAAACAAATGAAGAGCGTATTCAAGGTGAATTACTAAAACCTATAAAATACAAGGCGGTTCTTTATCCAAGCATTTTGTTGTGTTGCGAAGCATTGCGAATTGATATAGAAGAAGTATTTATTAGGAAAATGCAATGCAGAAAAAAATTGAGACTATTATAAAAGAACTTGATCAAGCTGACATTAGGATGAATCGGGAACAAGAAACTAGTGTCAAAGACGGGTTCATTTTTAAAAAGAAATATTATACATCTTTGAGTGATTTCTGCAATGAATATGGAATCAATGAAAAATACGTAAGATGCCGATTAGGGAGAGGCCGTTATTCGTTTGATAGTACACTTCTCTATTATGTAAAGAAAGCGCAATGAGAAATTATAGAAAAGGGCTGTTGCTTACTCACAAGGCATCAGCCCCTTTCTTTATTTGGTAAGATATATTTAAAATTCAGTTGTAAAAATTATGAAAAGCATAATTTATGGTATTGTAATACTACAAAAAGAGAAGTATATGAACATTTCATTCTTTCATATTCTTTTTGTAACGATGAGGCTACGGTATACGTTTCCTTCTAAAAAATAGTCCATGCAATATTATTGAGGAATATTGTACAATAGTCTTGACATAATATAAATATGCGAATAAAATAGTAGCATAAGATTAGGTCAGGAAGCGTATGACGCCCTGGCCATTTTTTTAGAGGATACGGCAGAGATGAAAGAATTTAAGACGTTTAATCAACAATTGACAATATTACGAGATAGGGGAATGATTGTTCCAACAGATGGTAGTCCAAAACGTTTTCTGGAACAGGAGAATTACTATAATGTTATAAACGGATATAAGGATTTGTTTCTGTGTAAAGACAGCCACGGAAATACGATTATCCCAGAAACATATTTACCAAACACACACTTTAATGAACTAAAAGCGTTGTTTTTGTTTGATCGTGAATTGAGATTTCTTTTTCTTAAGTATTTGCTTATTTTTGAAAATTCATTCAAAACAACTATTTCATATGAATTTTCACAGAAATTTCCAAAAGCCAACTCATATTTGGAAATTGCAAATTACCGAGATGATGATCCAAAAGGTGTTTTAAAGCAGATTTCGATTTTAACTAAAACCATACATGATAATGTAGGTACTAAAGGTGCTATAAAGCATTATATTGAAGAACATGGTTCTGTACCATTATGGGTTTTGGTTAATTATCTTACCATAGGAAACCTTTCGTACTTATATTCGGCATTAAAGGATTCAGAAAAAAATGCTATTGCAAAATATTATTCCGACAAGTATGAAAAACAATATAGACCAACCAATACACTTAGAATTAGTAGTGAAGATATGGAATCAGCATTAAAGATATTCAACTTGGTTAGAAATCAATGTGCTCACGATGAACGTCTCTTTAATTCTGATTATAAAAATATACGAGTATCTAATATCGTCAATTATTTTGGAGTTACAAATTATAATAATAGACGTCTTGTTGTTGCTATTTTATATTTTAAAGCTGTTTTGAACAAATCTTATTATAAGAAATTCCATTCAGAGTTAAATACAATATTTGATAAATATAAAAATGAATTTCAGACAGTAAGTTTTAATGATATTCTTGATAGTATGGGGATTGATTTGAGCGAATTAAATAAATTGAAGTAAAAATTACATATGGATATTTCGGCAGTTGGAATTTCGGATCTAGCTGCTTTTTTTGACATTTTAAATAATTCGGACGGGAATTCTCGGTTACTTGTATCCGAGTAGTTCACTTAATAGAATATTGACATCAACGCGGTTCTGGAACGTGGTGGAAGATATGTGGTGTTCCAAGTATATAATTACTCCATGGAGGATTTTTCCTCTATGTCACATGCCATGTTTGGTTGGATGGAGAGAGAAGATGGAGAGTTTGGAGAAATCTTCGAACCAAAAACTGTAAAACAGAAAATGGATCTCGCATCCCAAAGTACGGTTTGTATCCCAGTGATTTTCGATTGCCAAACAAGAGAAGTGATTTGGTGTGATATGAACTTGACAATCAATGGATTCCACTCTCACTGTGGAGGCAACAACGTAGAGAGCAATATTCAAGGTGTTGCAGCAACCTGTTATGCTATCGTAAACGCAAAGAAAGCGACTCTTTACAACTTAATTCAGTTGCACATTAAGGCAAGAGGAATAGAAGTAACAAGTAAAGAAGAAGCGGATGTTATCTTCGATATAGAAGATGGAATCACTCCGTTTGATACAGATGTATTTATGGGAGAGTATTTGGTATGACAATATAAAAAAGTTATCAGGCTATGTTATAGGACAAAGCGTCATGTATACCGTCAAATCGACCTCAAGTGGGCTATTTGAACAGATAAAAGCTTTCCCAAATTCCGACTTAGCTGTGGCTTATTAATTTCATCATCTTTCGATAGAGAAAAGTAAGAGCGCACAGATTTATTAATAACAATACCCATGTTGAAGTATTTTGATTGTACCTTTTACAAATAATTTATGTACAATTTACTTAAATATGGTAGCAAAAGCACCTTTAATTGATATATAAAGAAAATGTTACTATTACCTTTTGTCTTAACAATGTAGGAGGAATTTATTTATGAGAAAAACTTTTAGGATGCTATCAACGACTCTTAGTTTGGCTTTACTTGTAACCACTTTGTCTCCAGCATCAGCCAGTGCAGCTAATATTACATCAAAAATTGTGATTGCATCAGACATGGTGGGAGAACGCACAAATGTACAATTTATCGAAGGAACTCCTGGTGATACACATTTAGTTTATACATATCAGCAGAATGGAAATATGTATAAAGCAATAGAAAATGCATCAGATGATTTCCGAAATGTTGAATGCCAAATTTTTCAGTTAAATGAAAATGGAATTTACGTGGAAAATTCAACACAATGTGTATCCATGGATAGCGAGGGGAACCCACTAATAACGATAAAATCTTTTTTAAGAGATACTGAACAGCGCACAATAGATATATCTACTATAACTCCTTCTTTCTTACAATCAGATTCTACTGCTAGGGTTCCTGATGGAGAGTGGATAACGGAATACTACGATGGAAGTAAAGGCGATATTAAAGGGTTAGCAATTTCAGTACTTATATCGGTAGTTACAACTATTGCTACTTATCACACGCGAGGTGCATTATCAGCTGGATTAGTGTCAGGAGCCGGTACAATAGCATCTAGTTTGTTTGGTCAAAATGCAGAAAATGTATATTATCATGCGATATGTAATTGGAGGCATAGTTCCAAAAATTATTTAGTGATCGACGAAACAGAATGGACTGAGTTCTTCTTAGATTCCAGCCATACTTATTCTTTAGGACATACGTATGCGGAATATATTTTTTAAATTATCCGCTAATTGTTAGGAACTAGGAGAAGGCATTATGAGCGTATCATTTTTCTTTAGATGTTTTATATATACTTTGCTAGTTTCCATTATGGTTTACGGAGGCAAATTACGAAAAATAGGAATTTTCGCATGGAGAATAGGACTTGTGTATTCTATTTTCGATTTGATTTTGGTGTTTTTCATATCAGAGCCTTGGGAAAACAGGACTTTTACATTTTTATTGTTATTACAATGTATTTTAGTTATGCCATTAGTGTCACCACTAAATACCTGTGATTTTTGTGGGCATCGCATGTATTGGCATACGATTTTTTCTAGTAAATGTCCACATTGTGGTAAAAAAATATACTAAAATTCATTGGAGAATATTTAGTGTAACATTGTCGCTTTCTTTTGTTTTTATATTATATTGAAAACGAAGCAATCAATTAAAATAGTCATTTGGTTTCGAAATCAGAGGGCTATTTTTTAGATTTCTTCTTTCATATTTTTCCTGAACAATTCAAAATAGGAGGAAAGAAACATAAAAACATTAGAGCTAATAAAAGAAGTAGCGGAATTGTTTAGCCAAACCCCAGCCGGAATCATTCAGGATGCAGACACAATCCTAAATGACCTAATTGAAAAATCAGATACTCATTTTTCAGGATTTGCTTTTGACATTTTTGAGATTTACAAAAATAGTAAAGATACAAATTCTGTAAAGCGAATGTTTTATGAGTTTACTGGAGTTGAGTTTGATGATTATCTTGAAATGTGCGTCAAAAACACTTCCGTTCCGGAGGGAGATGTAAAGTCTTGCCCAAGAGAAGTTTTGGAAGCTTATCGAATTTCGACAAAGCTGCATCTCTCCAAAGAAGATTTACTCATGGAAGCTGAATTGGTTGAAAATGAAGGTGAGTGGTTGCACGTTAGTTTAATGGGTTATGACTCTTCAGTTCTTCAAAAAGTAGCAGAAATGATGTAATGTAACAAAAAAGGTATCCATATGGGTATCTTTTTTTCACTTTTTCTATCATATTCTTATTGAAAAAAAATTTTCATAACAGGAGGAATTGTATTATGGAAAATACGAAAGTTGAAGTATTCTCAACAGGATATTTCGATAATCCATCAGATGAGGATTATCGAGAATACGTTATCAAAGCTGGATGCGCTGATGTTGTATACGGAATTTTAAAAAATTCCGGAAAGACAGACAAAGAACTGTTGGAGGAAGTGTTTAATAATAGAGTAAAATTATTAAATCTTCCTTCTGTCTTAGACCTTCCGTTTAATTTATACGGAATCATTTCTCAGATGGAATCATCTTGTGAAAGTGATTTTGGTTACAAAAAAGGGCAGTGCCACTTCAGAGATGTAGACTTAGACTGCATCGAAGAAGAGTTAAGAACCTTGCCAGAAGGTTTTCCTGATTTATCTCAGTATATTGAGATTAATCGAAAAGCTAAAGATGGTGAATTTTTAATTCATTGTAAAAATGAATTACTCACGCTCTTCAACTTTATCAACGCGGAATGATTTCAAAAAGAGAGATGCCTTTTTGGTGTCTCTTTTTTCTTGAAAAGGAACCAGGTCCCATTTTTGCAATGAATGATGAGATCATGTTTGCAAAATATTTTTCTCTTTCTCTCATATTTTAATTGAAAATATTTCATAATAGGAGGAAGAATATATGAGTTTAAAAAACATAACAATAGGAATTGATTTCGATGATGTCTTATCGGATTTAAATTCCAGAGCAATTGAAATGGCAAATGAGGAGTATGGTTTGGATCTCGATCTAAAAGACATTACTTCATGGGAGAATACAGGGAAAGCGTCTGTCATTAAAAAGTATTACAAGACAGCAGAAGTGCATCGAAGACAGTATGTTACTGAGGAAACGAAAGAACTGTTTCGTAAAATCAGAAATGAAGGAGAAGTATTCATTGTAACAGCAATCGCTCCTGAGTTCATGGGATTGCGACACCAACAGATTAAGGAAGCATTTCCAGATTTCCCAGATGAAAATATCATTATGGGCAAACAAAAACATCTGATTAAATTCGATATTATTTTAGATGACTGCCCAGATAATGTTTTTCGAAGTACCAGTTCCTTTCCTGTTCTTATGCGAAGGCCATGGAATAATGATGTTACAGGGCTACTTAGCGTCAATAATTTAAATGACTTTTTGCAGCTTATTCATCAGATCAAAAGTTCTATCGCTGGAATCACAAGTGAAATTCACACGCCAGCAGTAGTTGCTTTGGTTGGCCCTAGTGGAAGTGGAAAGACAGCATGGATGAAGAAAATATTAGAAAATAAGAGTTTTGCTCATCCTGTAAGCTACACAACAAATGCAGATAATAGTATCCATCATAAATACATTAGTCAAAAAGAATTTGATGAAATGAATTTTATTGAATCGACCATGTATGGAGGATATGGATATGGAACAAAAGCAGAAGATATTGCAGAATTGATGAATTGCGGTCTTTCTGTTGTGTTACCTTTAGATATTTGTGGCGCAATTGCATTAAAGCGAAAGCTTCCAACATTAATGGTCTACTGCAAACAAGACAAAGGTACTTTGATTGAAAAAATTCTAGAACGCAATTGTTCGATCAATGAAAAGAAACTTCGACTTCTTGCTTTGGATCAGGAAAGAAAGCACGAAACTCTATGTGACTTAACGATAGAGAAGGCAAATGATATCGGCAAAATTTTCAAATTGTTATATTAAAGCTCAAAAGACAGTCGTGCATGGTTGCACGGCTGTTTTTTCTATTTCACATAAATTTTCACATAAAAATCACTGTGATTTTTTTTAATTCCGTAATAGGTTTTACGGAATTAATTGTGGGTAAGTGTTTTAGCAAAAAACAACCAAAAAATTCACATAAATTTTCACATAAAAATTCGCATAAAATCGTATGAAAATAGAAAATAAATCTGCCTTAAGAGTCTTTTTGCTGTAATAGAAGGGGCTCGCCTACGGCGCCCCTGTTGGTTTGTAATCATAATTTGATCTAACAAAATATTCTTTTCTTTAATCTGTTCGCCGTGCGTATATCTGTCCATATTCATCTTATATATATAAATACTGTGCATACCTGCTGCCTTCAACCCATATTCGATGACAACCAGCATAAATGGTTTCCAAGCATAACTGGCACATTAAGTCGTTAATAGACCAAGTATAGCTGACACTAAAAACCGTTCTCTATATCCGCCTATAAGTGGCACTCTATCTGGTAAATATAAACCAAGTATAACTGGCACTGAATTGAACCAAAATAAGCCTAATATAGGTGACACAATATTCCTAATTTTGTGTCCATATATAGATGACATAATAAAGGTGAATGTATATCCATATATAGATGACATAAATATGAAAATATGATACTAGGTATAGTTGACATTATTTGCGCATAACAAACCAGAAATGCACATCATGTGCTGTATATACCATATATATCTGACACTACCCACATATTACTTGTAAGCCCCTTCCCAGTAATTCTCAATCACCTCCTTAATCATTCCACTTATATATGACACAAGTATCCGCCAAGCATGACACTAATTTCTGCTGAAGTAGATCTGATTCAATCATTTTATCTATAAGTGACATAGCAAAGAATGGCGATTTGCTATCATTCCTACTATATTTGACACGAAATGCATTCTTCCTTTTCATGCATGGCAAAGGATCTCTGCTGCCGATGATTTCACGTATAACTGACACAGCAAATTTTCAGTTGTAAAAAAATGAAATAAATGCAGATTTTATATGATACAGAAAAGGAGGTAAAAGGAATGATTAAGGATTTTGTAAAAGATGGATATGGATATTTACTGCAAACGGATTCGCGGACAGAGAAAATCAAGGAAGTAAAGATCGTAACTGTAGGAAGAAAATATGTGACGGTTCGGGATTCATATGAACGAAAATTTAAAGAACACGCAACTGCGAATTATCTCATAGAACATACGCAATCAGGATATACCGGAAGATTATTTCTAACAAAAGAAGAAGCGGAGGAGTATATGGAGATTGAAAAGATTTCGTTAGAGCTACACAAAGTAGAGTTGTATAAATACAGGAAATGTTCTCTGGAGCAGTTAAAGGAAATTAAAAGGATTTTAATGGAAGGTGGAGCAATTAAATAACTCTGTTTCACTGCTTTTGAAAATGATGATGAAAGAAGGATTAGAAATGGATGAAATAAAGAAGGTCACAGAAGAGTGCAAGTATTTGGACAACAATAAATCCGTAATCAAGTTTCTAAAAGATAGAATTATTCAGATTAGAAAAGATACTAATCTGTTTTACATATACGTGGTTAAAGGCGGAGTAATGACAAACAGCAAGGAAGGAATACAAGTAGAAGAATTGCAGGAAGTATTAGCGGAGATGTGGAGCTAAAAAGGAACCTGGTTCCTTTTTGAATCAAATTCTGTTAAATAAATGATATTTTTCTTGAGAATAAGATAACAGGAGGAAAGAAAAATGAAGATTACAATAAAAGCGTTCGGAACAGAGGTATCCATCACACTGACGGAAGAAGAAATGGAAAGGGTGTATGAATGCGTACGAAAGAAGAAGATTGTAGAAGAGGTCAGAGAGGATCTGGAAGGAATCGATGATCTTGCAAAGCAGTGCAAGTTCCCATACCCTGGCATTTCCTACTTTTCAGAAGAAGCGATTCAGAATTTGGAAAAAGCTATTTTGAGTGATGAGGATTTCTTATATAAGATGTACCAGCATCAGGATCCATATCATCCGCTCTTAGCCATTGCAAGAAAAGAGCTAGAGCAATACGGAAAGAGTCATTTTTACCTTCCTAATTGGTTTCGACCAATTGAGGTAACTGCATACTTAAAGTATCAGGAAGACTGGATTGCAAAACGGAATTACTCGGAAGAGTTTTGGAATTTGGCGAAGAAAGAGTATCAGGAGTATAAAGAGAAGTTTGGAAAGATTTCCTTTGAGGAGTATATTAACGATTGTGGATTTCATGGAGGAGAGTGCTACGCATGCTTTTCTGAATTTTTGGACTGCGAATATCAAGATCCGGAATATATGGCATCCATTCTAACAGAAAAAGAATACTTGGAATACGCAAAAGAAAGATAGTCCCCTTGGGGCTGTCTTTTTTTATAAAGTTTTCTCATCTAGCTTCCCTTCGTAGTAAATTGTTTCGTCACGACCAATCATAGTTTTTAATTGTTCTCTCATAGTTTCCTTTTTTTCTGTAATTCTTTATATCTAATATAGGTTATTTTCGTTCTCTTCCCAAAAGAATCTTCACCATATCTTTCATATTGCTTTTGAAATATTTCATGATAGGAGGAAGACAATATGGATATTGAAAACAAAAAATGCTATAATAATGAAAGAGGAGAAGCGCGAATTTCATTCGAACAACTGACACTTGCTGATGACTTTATGTTTTTCAAAGTGATGCAAGATGAAAATCTTTGCAGACAGCTTTTGGAAGTGATTCTTAATAAGCCGATTGAGAAAATTGTATATGTTAAGAATCAGGAATCTGCACAAACTACGTACGATGCAAAATGCATTCGTATGGATGTGTATGTGAAGGACAAAAACCATACGATATACAATATTGAAATGCAAAAACGTAATACAAAAGAATTACCACAGCGTACCAGATATTATCATTCCACAGTTGATCAGACGCAACTAAAGCGTGGACAGGATTATAGTAAGTTGCCGGACAGCTATGTGATCTTTATTTGTACATTTGATCTTTTTGGCGTTGGTTTTGGAAAATATACATTTGAACCAGTTTGTATCGAAGATAAGAATATTCATTTGTGTGATGGAAGCCATACAATTTTCGTAAATGCGAAAGGTGTCGCAGATGATCAAAAGTTGCAGGAATTCATTGATTATCTCCGTACTGGAAAAGTTTCAGAATCATTATTCATTAAGCAGTTGGATGATGCAGTAAAGGTTGCTTCTCACAACGCAAAGTGGAGGGAGGAGTACGAAATGTTAATTATGCAAGAACAGTATTTACTAAATCAAGGACGCGAAGAAGGCCGTGAGGAAGAACGAGAAAATCACTTTAAGTCAATTATGAAATTAATTAATAGTGGAGTTCTTTCTTTGGAAGATTATTTAGAAAAAGCAGATGATAATGAAGAGTTCAAAAAATGGTATTTATCGCAAAAATAATATCCACACGAAAGAGAGATGCACAATGGTGTGTCTCTTTTTTTGTTTTCTAATATCATCCATATTCCTTCTGTAAATATTCATAACAGGAGGAAATAATATGACAACAAAATTAAGAAACGCAAAGAAATGGTTGGAGGAAATGCAGTTTACTCCAGAGAAAATTGTATTAACCTATCCAGACGGGGAAAAGCAAGGATTGAGGGTGGATACAGATTATGAAGGGCCATATCCAGGAAATGATGTATTTCAGATTCATAATATGATTCGATCTCATATCTCAAGACATTATAGAAACTCTCTTAGCGTAGAGTCTAGAGGACACTATACAGCTGTATTCATTATTGAACAGTAGGAGGGTAACATGAATCCATTAGATCAGAGAAATCATTATATCAAAGAGTTTGTGTCTGCATTCACAACTCAATATCCAAAATCCGATGAGACGGTGCTTACATTTATAGCTACCTTTCTTACGGCAGCAGGAACCGACCAAACAGAGGTTATTCAGAAAACCTTTCGTGCAGGGTATTGCTATTACTTTGCATTAATGCTTCATGACGCGTTTCCTGATGGAGAAATCTGTTGGGCTGCGCCATTTGGTCATATCGTATATGTCAAGGATAAGATTCCATACGATATCGAAGGCGTGTACGAAGGAGAGGCAGAAATGTTTATCCCTGTCAAAAGATTGGGGGAGGCAATCAATGATTTTCGGCATATTGAAGGTGTTTCGTACAACATCACCGACCAGGAAATTGCACAGATTATGTTGGAATGGAAGAAGAGATGCCAGTATTGTGTCTCTTTTTTTTTCAGTAAATGATTTATATTTTGCATATCCATCATATTTCTTTTGTAAAAAGAATTCAATAACAGGAGGAAAATATTATGAGCTTTGAACAGACTTTTTATGTAATGTTTGCAATGATGTATGGAATGCTTTTATTATGTGCTTGGGCACTTCTAGATGTAATTCCTGTGATCCACACGGATCATGGTTTGGAATACATTCATAGTTACTCAGTTCACGGTAGTCTTGCTTTCTTATCTGGTTCCATATTTTTCGGACTTGTAATAGGATTGGGGGGGGGTTGTTAGCTTAGAAAAAAGGAGATGCACGTTTGTGTGTCTCTTTTTTTTCGTAATTACATTTCTCATTTTCAACGATATTTTTATTGAAAATTCACAGAATAGGAGGAAGTGAAAATGGACACAAAACTCAAAAGAGATTTGCGTAATGCAGATGGTAGCTCTCAGTACGATCAGCATGCAAAAAATGTTCTTTCAAACAAGAAGATTTTGGCTCATATTTTGCACAGAGTAGTACATGAGTTGTCGGATCTAACAATTGATGAGATCGAGCATTGTATTGATGACGGTATATCTGTTGGAGATACAGAACTCATGACAAACATTGTTGGTTTGCAACAAGAGGATCGAGTTGCCGGAGAAGATGTGGTATATTTCGACCTACGATTTGTCGTGATTCGAGACGACAAGCAACTCAAAATACTCTTCGATGTAGAAGCCCAGAAGAACTATTATCCTGGCTATCATATTGTAACAAGAGGTATTTTATATTGTTCGAGAATGTTATCAGCACAGGTGGCGACAGAATTTCAAATTCCAAAATATGATGACCTCAAAAAGGTGTATTCCATTTGGTTATGCTTTAACTCACCAAAGAAAGTTGGAAATGCAATTTCCAGATACTTTTTGCAAAAAGAAGACATCTTAGGTCATATAGAATTAAACCCTTCGGTATACGATAAATTAGAAATCGTGCAGATTTGCCTCAATGAAAATGCGTATGAGTATGAAGACGAGTTAATTCGACTATTGAACACGGTATTTTCAACCAGAAAATCATTCAATGAGATTGAAACTATCGTAGAAAGTGAGTATAATATACCTATGAACGATAGTTTCGGTGAGGAGGTCCAACAAATGTGTAATTTAAGCGAAGGTATTGAACAAAAAGGCATTGAAAAGGGCATCCAACTAGGTATTCAGCAAGGTATTCAGCAAGGCATACTTACTGGTTATCAATCTTTACATCATTTAATGCAAGCAAAAGTGATTACGTTGGATCAAGCATTAGATGCTGTTGAAAACAAAGATAATTTCAAAAAATGGTTGTCTTTACAAAAATAATGTCCAAACAAAAGGAGATGCACGTTTGTGTGTCTCTTTTTTGAGTAAAACAGGCATTATTTTTTGAAAGAGATTCCTTAAAGGAGTCTCTTTTTTTATTACATTAGTTTATTCATATTCCTTTTGTAAAATAAAATTCAAAATAGGAGGATTTAAGTATGGTAACAAGTATGTATGGCTATGAAATTTCAATCAGCGAGGACAATTACTTTGATGATGAAACTTATATGTATCGTCAGATTAGCATCAAAGAGGATGGCACAACAAAAATGATTGGTGTTGTCTCAGATGAAACAGATGACGAATTTGATTTCATGAGAATTTTATTTAATAACATGGATCATTTCTTGCATTTGCCGTTGGTAGAAACACTTCCAGAGCCATTACGCACTATTGTAAAAGAACAGGAACAGTCAACTTATGGAATGTGGTTCTATGATAATGACGAAGATTTTCCGTTTACAGAAGATGAACTAAATCTTTTAGTGGAACAAATCAAACAGTACGGACTTGAGTACATTATAGAAGTAAACCCAGATGCAGGCGTAGGTGATCCGATTATTACATGCTACATGTCATTGTGCACATGTTTTAATTTCTTATCTCTAGAGCTTTTGGCTCAGAACTTGTGTGATGAAACGCAGAAATTCTTGAAAAAAAAGGAAGTTGATTTAAGTCTTGTTGATTTACATCATCCATGGTTAGACATGATTTCCATCATCAATTCCTGGTCTCAAAAAGAAATTGAAGAGTCAAAGGCTGAGTTTTTTGGACAACTGATCGACTGCATAGAAGATTTCTTGGAAGAAAAAGGAATTTCGATTCCATCCAAAGATCGCGACCTTACCATTGCAGCGGGGGAAGATCCAGATGGATTGGCATTGATTTATGGTGAGGATTATGACTACCTTGCTAATCAATTTGCGGAAATTTTACATGTTACTAGATAAGAGAAAAAAGGAAGAGATCTCAGAAGAGGTCTCTTTTTTTTGCAAAATTGGAACCTGGTTCCATTTTTTGGCTTAAACCAAAGGTATTTCGTGCTCTTTTTGTCTGCAAATTCGAAAATCAGCCATATTAATAGTAGGAACAAATGTGTAAAAAATTTTAATACAAATTGGAACGGAACCCCTTGCAAACAGCGTAAATACGCAGTCCTTTTCCCACATGCGTGGGAGTGTTCCTGTACTTTTTTTACATCCTCTGGACACTCGACCCCTTTTCCCACATGCGTGGGAGTGTTCCCAAATGACATCAAATGAAATGCGCGCTGAATTACCTTTTCCCACATGCGTGGGAGTGTTCCTCTAATATCATGATGATATATTTTTTTTATTTTCCTTTTCCCACATGCGTGGGAGTATTCCTTCGCTATCTGCAAAGGCCGTCTTTTCCCACGCAAGTGGGAGTGTTCGTTATATTGGGGTCATATATCACTAAGACACTTTTCTCAAAATCAAACTAGATTCTTTTTGTGGAAAATAAAAAATATATCATACTTAGTTTTTGAAAGAGATTCCTTAGTGGAGTCTCTTTTTTGTTATAAATCCAAAACTCTTTCATATTAATTATGAACATTTCATAAAAAGAAAGGGTAATAGTTATGTTAAAAGAACTAAGAGATGAAAAGGTTTTACTCTCACTTAGAGAAGTAAGCGAACTACTTGGTATTTCATATGAAAAGGCACGTCTTTTTACATATGAACAAAACATGCAAGTTCGTATAGGTAGACGAATATTAATTCATAGAAAAAAGTTAGAAAAATGGATTGACGATCAAGTGAAATAGCAGGGATACAGATTATGATTTATCCTTGAATAAAAAGAAAAGATTTGATAATATATTACTGAATATAAGTTTGTATCCTTGTTTCTATTTAGTGAGGGAATCAGAAATAAGGAGGATGTTTATATGGGTAAAAACTTAAAAGGAAAAAATATTGGACGTGGGATTTGTCAAAGAAAGGATGGGATTTATCAGGCCAAAATCTATTTGAAAATGACACCAAAGCCAATTTACATTTATGATTCAAACCTTAATTCATTAAGAGTAAAAAAGAAGCGTTTTGAACAGAAAAAGTTAAATTGTTTCTTAACAACTCAATCGTTATTAACGGTAAATGACTGGTTTGATCATTGGATGGAAACTGTTTGTGCTGTAAAATTAAAAAATACAACAATTCAAAATTATTATAATAATTATAATAGAATCAAAAGCAGTATCCAAAATATTAAATTGATCGATTTGACTCAAAGTCATATTCAAATGGCAATTAATGAGATTTCTAAAAAATATAAACCCTCCACTGTAAAAAGTTCCTTGAATGCATTAAGTGCATGCTTAGAATACGCAGAAAAGAACATGATTATCGCGAACAATCCATGTAAATGTATCGTTATAAGCAATTATACAGATAGGAGTTTTGTTCCGATAGAACAGGAGGATGAAATGAAATACATTACGAAAGATATGTTAGATCTCTTTTTTGAAGCAGCAAAAAATTGCCGTTCACGTTATTATTTTTATATTTTGTTGCATACCGGTTTGCGTGCTGGTGAATTATGTGCATTACAGTGGAAGGATGTTGATTTCGACAAAAAAGAACTTCATGTTTACAAAACGATAAATAAAACAAGATGTTATTTTGATATACATGGAGAAAAGCTTGAAAAATCAATAGCTAGTGTGCAAATCACAACGCCGAAAAGAAATGCAAGTAACCGAATTGTTCCATTAACAGATGGCGTTATAGAAGCTTTTTTGAAGTTAAAGGAAATTCAGGAAAATGACAAAAATGGTAACATAAAATGGGGATCAGAAAACGAGTTTAGAAAAACATACCCTGATTTAGTATTAACCACGAAAGACGGAAATTATTTTCTGCCAAACTATGTCGAACAAGAATGCAAAAGGATTGTAAAAAAAATCAACACCAAAGGCAAAGCGCTCGCAAAAGAAAAAAATCGAGCGTATGAACCAATCAGAATTTGTCCACATATGTTTCGACATACATTCATTACAAATTGTTATCAACAGAAAATTGATACGCGGATTTTAACAGATATTGTGGGACATACCAATTCCAAAATGACAAATCATTATACTCACCCAGAATGTGAATTTATGCATAGGGAATTCAAAAAATATGAAGATTTACTGTAATCGTTCCCGAGTTGATAAATATGCAAATTCACCCGTTATCAGCTAATAAATACGCAAAATCAGCGCATATTTATACAATGAGTTGTTTTAAAAAAAATAAGAAGTATGTTTTTTTTAAAAAAAGGGTGTAAAAAGGGTGTAGTAAGTGTAGACTAACACGCGAAAAAGCTTGAAATAGAGGGAAAAATGAACAATACTATTACTTTAACACCAATGATGCAGCAGTATATGGAGACGAAGAAACAATATTCTGACTGTATTTTATTTTACAGACTTGGTGACTTTTATGAAATGTTTTTTGACGATGCCATTACGGCGTCCAAGGAACTGGAAATTACACTGACCGGAAAAAACTGTGGATTAGAGGAGCGTGCGCCGATGTGCGGTGTTCCGTATCACTCTGTGGATAGTTATCTGAACCGGCTTGTGGAAAAGGGATATAAGGTTGCAATCTGTGAACAAGTAGAAGATCCGCAACAGGCGAAGGGCATTGTCAAGCGAGAAGTTGTGCGTGTTGTAACTGCAGGCACTAATATGAATGCGCAGGCACTCGATGAGACAAAGAATAATTATATCATGTGTATTGTATATATCGCCGATCGCTATGGACTGGCGGTGGCAGATGTGTCTACCGGGGATTATTTTGTGACAGAACTTGACAGTGGACGGAAGCTTTTGGATGAGATTCATAAATTTTCACCTTCTGAGATTATTTGCAATGAATCTTTCTATATGAGCGGACTTGATCTGGACGATTTGAGACATCGTCTTGGAATGATGATCTATTCGATCGATACGCATTTCTTTGATGATGAAATGTGTGCACGTATTTTAAAAGAACATTTTCATGCAGCTTCGCTGGAAGGCATGGGACTTGGAGATTATAACTGTGGTGTGATCGCAGCAGGAGCTCTTTTGAAATATCTCTATGAGACTCAGAAGACATCGCTTTCTCATATCACACATATTACAGGATATGCGACAGGGAGATATATGTTATTGGACAGCTCTTCCCGAAGAAACCTGGAGTTGTGTGAGACGTTGCGTGAAAAGCAAAAAAGAGGCTCTCTTTTATGGGTGTTGGATAAGACGAAAACGGCTATGGGCGCCAGAATGCTTAGAAGTTATATTGAACAGCCGCTGATTGACCGGCATGAGATTGAACAGAGGCTGGAGGCGGTAGAAGAATTAAAAGACAAAGCAATTTCTCGTGAGGAGATCCGTGAATATTTATCTCCGGTCTATGATCTGGAACGTCTGATCAGCCGTGTGACATATCAGTCTGCGAATCCAAGAGATTTGATTTCTTTCCGCAATTCTCTGGAAATGTTGCCGCATATCAAATACATTTTAACAGAAATGCACGGAGAACTTTTACAGCAGATTTGTGCAGAATTGGATACGTTGGAAGATCTTTATCAGCTTTTGAATGAATCCATCATGGAAGACCCCCCGCTTGCGATGAAAGAAGGCGGTATTATCAAAGATGGATATGATGCGGATGTGGATATGCTACGACAGGCAAAAACAGAAGGAAAGAACTGGCTTGCACAGCTGGAAGAGGAAGAGCGAGAGAAGACTGGCATTCGGAATTTGAAAGTGAAATATAACAAAGTATTTGGATACTATTTGGAAGTCACAAACGCTTACAAAGAATTGGTACCAGATTATTATACGAGAAAGCAGACACTTGCCAATGCGGAGCGTTTCATTACTCCAAGATTAAAAGAGTTGGAAGATACAATCCTCGGTGCAGAAGACAAGCTGTATGCGCTTGAATATACTCTGTATTGTAAAGTGCGCGACCGAATTGCATCTGAAGTGCTTCGTGTCCAGAAAACAGCGAAGGCCGTCGCAAAAATTGATGTATTTACGTCTCTTGCTCTTGTGGCAGAGCGGAACAATTATGTCCGACCGAAGATCAACGAGAAAGGACTGATTGACATCAAGGGCGGCAGACACCCGGTTGTGGAGAAAATGACACCGGACAATATGTTTATCGCAAATGATACACTGTTGGATGATAAGAAAAATCGTGTTTCCATCATCACTGGTCCGAATATGGCAGGAAAATCTACATATATGCGCCAGTCTGCGCTGATTGTTTTGATGGCACAGATCGGGTCATTTGTTCCGGCAGACAGTGCCAATATCGGAATCTGTGACCGTATTTTTACGAGAGTCGGCGCATCAGATGACCTTGCGTCCGGACAGAGTACTTTTATGGTTGAAATGACCGAAGTTGCAAATATTCTGCGAAATGCCACAAGCAGCAGCCTGTTGATCTTAGATGAAATCGGACGGGGAACGAGTACGTTTGACGGATTGAGCATCGCATGGGCAGTTGTAGAACATATCAGTAATAAAAAACTACTTGGAGCTAAAACCTTGTTTGCGACACATTACCATGAACTGACGGAACTGGAAGGAAAGCTTGACAGCGTGAACAATTATTGTATTGCAGTCAAAGAGCAGGGAGATGATATTGTCTTCTTGAGAAAGATTGTAAAAGGTGGTGCGGATAAGAGTTATGGGATCCAGGTTGCAAAACTTGCGGGGGTACCGGAATCCGTCATTGCACGTGCAAAAGAAATTGTCGGAGAATTAAGTGAGGCAGATATTACGACAAAGGTGCGTGAGATTTCTGCGCAAGGAAGCGAGACGAAAGCACGCCAGAAAAAATATGATGAAGTAGATCTGGCACAAATCTCATTGTTTGATACGGTCAAGGATGACGATGTATTAGAAGAACTAAAAGAAATTGATGTGTCGAATCTGACGCCGATGGATGCTTTAAATACCATTTACCGGTTGCAGAATAAATTGAAGAACCGGTGGAAATAGTCGGAGAAAGGAGCAGATATGCCAAATATTCAAGTCTTAGATCAGGTTACGATCGATAAGATTGCGGCGGGAGAGGTGATCGAACGCCCGGCATCGATTGTAAAAGAACTGGTGGAAAATGCAATTGATGCGAAAGCCACTGCCATTACCGTGGAGATCAAAGACGGCGGAATCTCTCTGATCCGCATTGCAGACAATGGATGTGGAATTCCAAAGGAAGAAGTTCCGCTTGCCTTTTTAAGGCATTCGACAAGTAAAATACGCTCTGTGGAGGACTTGACTGGAATTGCTTCCCTTGGTTTTCGCGGAGAAGCGCTTTCGAGTATTGCGGCGATCGCGCAAGTGGAGCTTCGTACAAAGGTGAAGGAGACAGATGCGGGCATACAGTACCGAATTGAAGGCGGATCAGAAAAATCATTGGAAGAAATCGGAATGCCAGATGGAACGACTTTTTTTGTCCGTCAGATTTTTTTCAACACACCGGCACGGCGGAAGTTTCTGAAAACTCCCATGACAGAAGCAAGCCATGTCAGTGAATTGATCACGCGATTGGCGCTGTCTCATCCGGAAATCTCGTTTCAATTTCTCACAAACGGGCAGCCAAAACTTCACACATCCGGAAACGGCAGGCTGAAGGATGTTATTTACCATATTTATGGAAGGGATATTACCGGAAACCTGCTCGAAATCAATGCAAAGGCAAACGGAGTTGCAATCCGGGGATATATTGGAAAACCTCTGATTTCCAGAGGAAACAGAAATTATGAAAATTACTATATCAACGGAAGATATGTAAAGAGCAGCATAATTGCAAAAGCAATCGAAGATGCCTATAAGGGGTTTACGATGCAGCATAAGTATCCGTTTACTGTGTTACACTTCACGATAGACGGGACAGATCTGGATGTAAATGTCCATCCAACAAAAATGGAAGTCCGTTTTAGCAAACAACAGGAAGTGTATAATTTTATTTACAATACACTGAAGGATGCTTTGAGCGAAAAAGAATTGATTCCACGGGTGGAATTATCGGTGGCGGAACCGGTTTCCCAAAAGAGTGCTTTCTTAGAAAAAGCGGTCTCGCCATCTGTTCCAGACGTTTTGCCGGACAAAAAAAAGGAAAAAGTTTTTGTGGAGAAACTTCCGCAGGAAGCGTGGTATGCAGAAGCTCCTTCTGAAGAGAAAAATCTAGATTATTTTATGAAGAAGATGCGGGAACGTGTCACTGCCTATCACAATCAGAGCTCTCAGGCAGAAGTGAAAGACCGAGGAGGGCTTTATAGAAATCAATTATCCACTGATAGGATCAAAGAGGCTGCGGCATACCGGGCAGAACAAAAAAAGCAATTCGGACAGTCTGAAAAAGTGCAGGAAAAAATATATAGAAAAGAAGAGAAAAGGGAAAACCTACAAGAAACGCCACAAGAAATCGCACGGTTGCAAACACCGAAAGAGACAGAAGAGGATACACAACTAAATTTTTTTGATCAAAAGCTATTGTCAAAAGAAGCAAAACAGGAATATACTTTAGTAGGACAAGTGTTTGAAACATATTGGATTGTAGAATACCGAGATCAGATGTATATTATCGATCAACATGCCGCTCATGAACGTGTGCTGTATGAACGGACTTTGAAACGGATGAAGGAAAAGCAGTTCACTTCGCAGCGGATCAGTCCGCCAATCGTTCTGAATCTGTCGATGCAGGAGGAACAGCTTTTATCAGAACATATGGAAAATTTTACAAAGATTGGATTTGAGATCGAGCCTTTTGGAGGAGATTCCTATGCAGTCCGTGCAGTTCCAGACAATCTGTTCAGTATTGCAAAAAAAGATCTGCTGATCGAAATGTTAGACAGCCTGTCAGACAGTATTTCTACAAATCTTGCACCGGATATTGTTCTGGAGAAAATTGCTTCGATGTCGTGTAAGGCTGCGGTAAAAGGGAACTCCAGGCTTTCTGGCAGAGAAGTGGATGCGCTGATCGGAGAGCTTTTAGAACTGGACAACCCATATCATTGTCCACATGGAAGACCAACGATCATTGCGATGACAAAACGCGAGTTGGAGAAAAAATTTAAAAGAATCGTATAGCATCTTATTTTGTAAAAATATTATAGTATAGGAAACAGGGGAAGGACAAATGATAAACTTTATAATCAGTGAAAATTTTTATTCTTTATTTGCAGGGATCGGTCTTATGGCAGCATTTTTGATGACTTGTGTCTGTATTACCAAATTTAACTATTTACTTCCAAAAGATGCCGGCAGAGATTTTGCCCATGATGGAAAGCTTTCTGCAGGAAAACCAAGAGGAGCCGGGATTATTTTTATTCTTGTATTTGCGGCAGCGGCACTACTGTTCTCGGAACTTTCTGTCGAGATCGTCATTTACATTGTGCTTGTCATTGCGGAGATGCTGACTGGATATCTGGATGACGCCTCAGAAAAGCCGTGGAATGAGTATAAAAAAGGGTTACTCGATCTTTTGGTTGCTGTAGTGCTTTCGCTTACCTTTATGCACTACAATTCCAGCACGATTGAATTTGCAATTCCAGGAATCTCTGTGACAATTCCTCCGGTTGTATTTTGTCTGCTCTCGATCGTTTTGATCTGGGTGTCTATCAACGTGACAAACTGCTCTGATGGAGTAGACGGCCTTTCTGCTACGTTGACGATCATCACGTTAATCACACTTTATATTGTAAAAGGGATGAAAGGGACAACAGACAACTTCTCTTATTTGATCTTGCTGTTTGTAATCTGTTTGCTCGGGTATCTGTGGTACAATGCTGCTCCGAGCCATCTGATGATGGGGGATGCAGGATCCCGAGCGATGGGAATTTTTATTGCAATCGCAGCGTTAAAGACAGAAAGTCCATTTTTATATATTTTCGCTGCATTCGTGCTGATCGCAGATGGAGGAATCGGGATTGTCAAAGTAGCATTGCTTCGTTTCTTAAAGATCAAGATCTTAACAAATGTTCGGACTCCCCTGCATGATCATGTGCGAAAAGTGTGGGACTGGTCGAACACACAGACTGTTTTCCGGTTTGGAATCATTCAAATCGTAATTTCTGTGGCAACAATTTACATGCTTATGTTGTAATCAACAGGAGTAGATTATGAGGTGGCTATGATAGATACAGAAAAAAAACCATTGATCATATTGACCGGTCCGACTGCTGTCGGAAAAACGAAGGCATCGATCGGACTGGCAAAAGCAATCGGCGGAGAAATTATCTCCGCTGATTCTATGCAGGTTTACCGACATATGGATATCGGTTCTGCAAAAATTACAAAAGAAGAGATGGCGGATGTTCCACATTATCTGATTGACGTTCTGGAACCGGAAGAGGAATTTCATGTGGTACGGTTTCAACAGATGGCAAAGGCGGCAATGACAGATATTTATTCCAGAGGCAAAATACCAATTATTGTCGGTGGAACCGGATTTTACATCCAGGCACTTTTATATGACATTGATTTCACTGAAAATGAAGGAGACAGTGTATATCGAGAGAAGCTGGAGGCACTTGCAAAGGAAAAAGGAGCCGCATATCTCCATGGACAACTTGCCATGGTCGACCCGAAATCAGCAGAAGAAATCCATGCGAATAATATAAAGCGCGTGATCCGTGCACTGGAATTTTATCACCAGACAGGACAGAAGATTTCCGAACACAATGAGCGGGAAAGACAAAAAGAGTCTCCTTATCAGTTCTGTTACTTTGTTTTAAATGACCGACGAGAATGTCTATATGAACGGATTGACCAACGGGTGGATCAGATGATCCGAAACGGTCTTGTTCAGGAAGTACAGACGTTAAAAGAGAGAGGCTGTACAAAACAGATGGTCTCGATGCAGGGGCTTGGATATAAAGAAATCTTTTCGTATCTGGAGGGGGACTGTTCTTTTGAGGAGGCTGTCTATATTATTAAGCGGGATACAAGACACTTCGCAAAAAGACAGCTGACTTGGTTTAAGAGAGAGCGTGATGTAATCTGGGTTCAGAAAGATGAGTTGAATTATGATGACGAAAAATTATTACAAAGTTTGCTAGAAAGTATCAAAGAAAGGATGAATCTTCCATGTTAGAAGAAAAACAGACAGTGGCTGCTATTTATGAGACACTGGGGATTTCCAGAGAAGTCTATGCATTTGGCAGTGAAATTGAAAAAACATTACAGGAGCGGTTTGAAGAAATTGATCAGACAGCAGAATATAATCAGTTGAAGGTGGTACAGGCGATGCAGGAATGCAGAGTCAGTGAAGGATGCTTTAACTATGTAAGTGGATATGGATACAATGATCAGGGAAGGGATACGCTGGAGGAAGTCTATGCACATACATTTCATACAGAAGCGGCGCTTGTCCGTCCGCAGATTACTTGTGGAACGCATGCGCTTGCATTGACTTTAAGTGCAAATCTGAGACCAGGAGACGAATTGCTTTCCCCTGTCGGGAAACCATATGATACGCTGGAAGAAGTAATTGGAATCCGTCCATCCAAAGGTTCTCTTGCGGAATATGGAGTTACATACCGCCAGGTAGATCTGCTTTCAGATGGAACCTTTGATTATCCGGCAATCAAAGCTGCAATCAATGAGAAGACAAAACTGGTCACCATTCAGCGCTCCAAAGGGTATCAGACCCGCCCGAGTTTTTCAGTAAAACAGATCGGAGAGCTGATCGCATTTGTCAAGGGGATCAAACCAGATGTAATCTGTATGGTAGATAACTGTTATGGAGAGTTTGTGGAGCGGATGGAACCAAGTGATGTCGGCGCGGATCTGATGGTAGGATCTCTGATTAAAAATCCAGGGGGCGGACTTGCTCCGATCGGCGGATATGTTGTCGGAAAGCAGGAATATATTGATCAGTGTGCGTACCGCTTAACTTCTCCGGGACTTGGGAAGGAAGTAGGAGCTTCCCTTGGGGTGATGAAAGACTTTTATCAAGGATTTTTCCTTGCACCAACAGTTGTAAAAGGTGCTTTAAAGGGAGCTGTGTTTGCTGCCAATATTTATGAAAAACTTGGATTTTCAGTTGTTCCAAACGGAAGTGAGAGCAGACATGATATTATACAAGCTGTGACTCTTGGGACACCGGAAGGTGTGATCGCATTTTGTCAGGGAATTCAGGCAGCTGCCCCTGTAGACAGTTATGTCACACCTGAGCCATGGGCAATGCCTGGATATGACAGTGATGTGATCATGGCTGCCGGCGCTTTTGTGCAGGGATCTTCTATTGAATTGAGTGCTGACGGTCCGATCAAGCCACCATATGCAGTTTATTTCCAAGGGGGGCTTACATGGGAACATGCAAAATTTGGAATTTTAATGTCGCTTCAGAAAATGGTAGACAAAGGTCTTGTTACACTATAAGAAGCATATAAGGAAAAGAAAATCTGTCTCACAATCAGGAGAAACATCTGATTTCATAAAGAATTTAGGCAGATCTGGGGAGAGGATACTATGAAGAATGTAATTGTAGTCGGAGGAGGAGCTTCCGGGCTGATGGCTGCAATCTCGGCAGCAAAATCAGGAGCCAGTGTCTGCATTTTAGAACACAATGAGAAATTAGGAAAGAAAATTCTTGCCACTGGGAATGGACGGTGTAATTTTTCAAATCGTCTGCAGGAACCTTCTTGTTATAGAAGCAGCCAGAGAAATTTTCCATGGCAGGTGATCGAACAGTTTCCGGCAGAAAAGACCATTGCTTTTTTTGAAGAACTCGGCATCTGTACCAGAGACCGGGGCGGATACCTTTATCCGGGGTCTGATCAGGCAGCTTCTGTTTTGGAAGTACTTCAGATGGAGATAGAGCGACTGCAGATACCGGTAGAATATGGTGTGCAGATTTGTGGGATTGTGAAGAAGAAAGAACAGTTTGAAATCCGCACCGCCACAAAGAGATACCATTGCCAAAAACTAATTCTTGCCACGGGGTCAAAAGCATCTCCGGTAACCGGATCTGATGGAAGTGGATATCAATACGCGAAGGATCTGGGGCATACGATTGCTCCGGTCCTCCCCGCGCTTGTGGCATTGCATGCAAAGGAAAATTTTTTTGCTGCGTTAGCTGGTGTCCGCATCCAGGGGAAAGTAACACTTTTCGTAGATGGAACAAAATGTGCAGAAGATACCGGGGAGCTTCAACTTACCAAATATGGAATTTCCGGCATTCCGGTATTTCAAGTAAGTCGTTACGCATCGGAAGGCCTTTACAGAGAAAAAGAGGTCATTGCAGTCTTGGATCTGGCACCGAATGTGACAGAAAAGGAGATGGACGATATCCTCAGACTTCGGATCCGGAGGCATCCGGAACGCAAAATGACAGAGTTTTTCACGGGCATGTACCACCAGAAATTTTCTCAAACTATTTTAAGGCTTAGCAAAATTGATAAAAAGAAAAGCTGCCAGGAACTATCCGAGCGGGAAATTATGATTTTATGTCGACTGTTAAAATCACTTCGCATTACGATCAAGGGCACAAATGATTTTGATCAGGCACAAATTTGTGCGGGCGGTGTCAGGACAGAGGAAGTTGATCCAAAAACAATGGAATCCCATTATGTATCGGGGTTGTATTTTGCGGGAGAGCTCCTCGATGTAGATGGGATTTGCGGAGGATATAACCTTCAGTGGGCATGGTCCAGTGGGTTTGTTGCAGGAAAATGTGCTGCGCAAAGCAGTATAGGAGAAAGGGAAAAAAGAATATGATTCAGATTAGCCAATTGAAATTGCCCTGCACACATACACAGCAGGAATTGAGAGAAAAGATTGAGAAAACACTTCGGATCCGTCCTGAGGAGCTGATAGAATATTCGATTGAAAAGCAATCAATTGACGCGCGCAAAAAACCACAGATATTTTATGTCTATACGATTCATGCTTCCGTTTTGCAGGAGAAAAAGGTGTTTAAAAAAGTTCACAGCAAAAATATCACCATCGTGGAAAAGAAAGTATATCAATTCCCGTTTCATGCGGAAAGCACACCGGCAGATCGACCGGTGATCATCGGAAGTGGACCTGCAGGATTGTTCTGTGCATACATGTTGGCAGAACATGGATTTGCCCCAATACTTCTGGAGCGCGGCAAAGCAATAGAAGAGCGGAAGAAAGATGTAGATTCCTTTTGGGAGACGGGCAAACTGAATCCAGAATCCAATGTTCAGTTTGGAGAGGGAGGCGCCGGAACTTTTTCTGATGGTAAGCTAAATACACTTGTCAAAGATCCTTCCGGAAGAAATCGGAAAGTGTTAGAAATCTTTGTAAAAGAAGGCGCACCGGAGGAAATCTTATATGTAAATAAACCACATATTGGGACAGATCTTCTGATGAATGTTGTAAAGAATATGCGGAAGACGATCCAAAGCAACGGTGGAGAGGTTCGGTTTGAAAGCAAAGTGACTGAGCTTTGTATAACTGACGGAAAGATCTGTGGCGTTGTAATAAATAAAGAGCAATTTCTTCCTGCGAAATCGGTGATATTGGCAATTGGACACAGTGCGAGAGATACCTTTGAGATGCTTTGGGAAAAACAGATTTGCATGGAAGCAAAATCATTTGCTGTCGGTGTGCGCGTCGAACATCCACAGAAATTGATCAACTATGCACAATATCAGCTGGAACTGCCCAAAACACTTCCAGCGGCATCTTACAAGGTGACAGCACAACTTTCAAATGGAAGAGGTGTTTATTCCTTCTGTATGTGTCCAGGTGGTTATGTGGTCAATGCTTCATCGGAAGAAGGGCGACTTGCAGTAAACGGAATGAGCTACCATAGCAGAGCAGGAGAAAATGCAAACAGTGCCATTATCGTGACCGTGACACCAAAAGATTATGGCAGTGACCATCCACTAGCCGGAATGGAGTTTCAAAGGAAATTGGAAGAAAAGGCATTTCATCTGGCACAGGGCAAAATTCCTGTGCAGCGCTATGAAGATTTTTGTAAAAACCGGGCAACAGACAGTTTTGGAACGGTTCACCCTTCCATGAAAGGAAACTATGCGCCTGCCAATGTCAGAGAAATCCTGCCGGAGATTGTGGCAACATCTATCGAAGAAGGCATCCGTTGCTTTGATCAGAAACTACAAGGATTTGCTGACCCAGATGCACTCTTATCTGGCGTGGAAAGCAGAACATCTTCTCCGGTCAGAATTTCCAGGGATCCTTCTACTATGGAAGGAAGTGTAAAAGGGTTATATCCGTGTGGAGAAGGGGCCGGATATGCCGGTGGAATCACTTCCGCCGCAATGGATGGGATTCGTATGGCAGAAGCTGTGGCAGGTGAACTCAGATAGAAAGACAAACAATCTTCACAAAAAATTAATGTCTTTTCTATATACACTTTTTTTAAAGTATGATAAAATAAACAGAGTTTGTGAGAAGAAGAGGTGGAGTAAAGATGAAAGGACACGCAGGAAAAAACACGTGGGCACTTTTTTTACTGCTTTTGGCAGGAATTGTGCTTGGCGGGTTTATAGGTATGCTGGCAGAGGGAGTGCCGGCACTGAGCTGGCTGTCATATGGCCAGACATTTGGGTTTGACAATCCGATTGTGCTGAATCTCGGCTTATTAGTCATTACTTTCGGCCTGAATATCAAAATTACAATTGCAAGTATTCTTGGAGTTGTGATATCTATTATTATATACCGCTTATTATAGCATCTTTACTTGTAGCACAAGAGTCTAAAGAACACATGAATCAAAATTGTACCATAAGAGAAATTATATCAGAGGAACGTCCTTACGAGAAATGTGAACAGTATGGCGCAGGCAATCTGACCGATGTTGAATTGCTTGCGATTCTTCTGCGCACAGGGACAAAAGGGCACAGCGTACTGGAACTGGCCAGAAAGATTTTGTATCCGGTTTATTGGCAGGATGGAATTTTAAATATTCATCACTGGACGATGGAACAACTGATGCAGATCAAAGGAATTGGAAAGATTAAAGCGATTCAGATTCTGTGCCTGTCGGAGCTTGCAAAGCGTCTCTCAAAAGCAGATGCGTACCAGGGACTTGATTTTCGGACTCCGTCCTCCATTGCTGAGTATTATATGGAGGATATGCGTCATCGTACGCAGGAGCATATGAAGCTTTTGATGTTAAATACAAAGGCAAAGCTTCTCGGTGAAACGACAATCTCAAAAGGGACGGTCAACGCGTCTTTATTGACTCCGCGGGAATTGTTCATTGAAGCACTGCAGAAAAATGCTGTTTCTATCATATTGCTTCATAATCACCCAAGCGGGGATCCGACACCAAGCCGAGAAGATCTTCTGATTACAAAAAGAATTAAAGAGGCAGGAAGTCTGATTGGAATTGAACTGTTAGACCATATTATTATTGGGAACAATTGTTATATCAGCTTTGCCGAACAAGAACTTATTTAGAGAGGAATCGATGTCGGTTGTCTAGAAATATATATGGTCTTGATCTTGGCAGTTATGAGATCAAAGTATATGATAAAAAACAAAAAACAATCTGGCGTGAAAAAAATGCGATTGCATTTGCGGATGAAAAGGAAATTTTTGCAGTCGGAGATGAGGCATATGAGATGTATGGGAAAACACCCGATCACATCCGCGTTGTATTTCCGATGAAGGAAGGCGTGATTTCCGGAATCACCGATATGCAATATTTATTACAAAATCTTCTAAAACGAGGGCACCAATTTGCTTATGGGTCCGAGTATGTGATTGCTGTTCCGACAGATGTAACGGAACTGGAAAAGCGGGCATTCTGCGACCTTGTCCTTCATTCAACTGCGAGAGCAAAATCGGTGCGAATCGTGGCACGCGGCATTGCAGATGCAGTTGGTGCCGGAATTGCCGTGGAGCGAGAACCAGGGATTTTTTTAGTTAATTTTGGGGCATCTACGATGGAATTGTCTGTGCTTTCCTATGGAGGAATCGTATTGAACCGCCTGCTTAAGATTGGTGGAATGCATTTAGACCGTGAGATCATTCAGCTGGTTAAAAATCGGTACCAAATATTAATCTCCGGGCGAACCGCAGAATTTCTTCGAAAAGAAGCAGGACTGTTTCCAAACAGGCAGGAATCTATTTATCAAGTTCCGTGCAAAAAATTAGGAACCGGCCTTCCAAAGTACAAGGAGATTCCCGGAACGTTAGTGAAAACGGCACTTCGGGAGCCTCTGTCAGACTGTGTGAAGGAAATGACGGCGCTTTTAAAAAGAACTCCTCCGGAAGTGCGACAGGCAATTGAGCAAAAAGGAATCTTTTTGACTGGTGGTATGGCATCTCTTTCAGGTCTTGACAAATATTTATCGCATGCCGGCGGATGGAAAGTGACTGTGGCAAATCAGCCTGCAATTTGTGCAGTGAGAGGCCTTGAAAAAATCATACACAATAAAAATCTTCACAAACTGACTTATGAGATGTCAGTGGAAAATGACAGGTGGATACGATGAGAAAGAAAAAACAAAATAGTCTGGCAAGTAAATACTGGCTTTTAATCCTTTCAGGTGTATGTCTGCTTTTGATGGGAATTTCTCTGATTTCTGATAAAATCAACGGACCTTTGCGGATTTTTGCCAATTATACGGTTGTTCCGATGCAGAAAGGAATCAATCAAATAGGAATGTTTTTAACAGATATTACAGATAATTTTGAGACATTGCAGCTGACAAGAAAGGAAAAAGAAGCACTTCAGGAAAAGGTAGATGAACTAACGTTGGAAAACAAGATGCTCCAACAAGAAAAATACGAGTTAGAGCGTCTTCAGGAACTGTATAAATTAGATTCTAATTATGCAGATTATGAAAAAGTGGGAGCTCATGTGATCGGGAAGGATCCGGGTAACTGGTTTAGTACCTTTACCATCGACAAAGGAAGTGATGATGGACTCGCAGTGGATATGAATGTAATTGCAGGATCTGGATTGGTTGGTATTATCACAGAAGTAGCCCCGGGATGGTCTCGTGTCCGTTCCATTATTGATGATTCCAGCAATATCAGTGCCATGACACTTTCGACACTGGATACTTGTATTGTCAAAGGTGATTTGAAGTTGATGAATGATGGCAAGATCAAGTTTGAACAATTGGAAAATAATAAGAATGAGATTGCGGTCGGAGAGGAAATTGTGACTTCTCATATCAGTGACAAATATCTCCAGGGAATTACAATTGGTGTTGTCAGTGATATTAAGGTAGATTCCAATAATCTGACACGATCCGGTTATCTCACTCCGGTTGTAGATTTCAAGCATCTTCATGAAGTGCTTGTCATTACTACTTTAAAAGAAGATGTAACGAAAGAGATAAAAGAAGCAAAGTAAGGAGTGGAGAACTGATGAAACGAAAAATAGTAACCGGATGTCTGATCTTCTTTTGTTTCCTGCTTCAGACAACCATCTTTCAGACACTTGCACTTGCTTCCATCGCACCGAACTTAATGATCATTCTTACAGCTTCATTCGGATTTATGCGAGGGAAAAAGTCGGGAATGTTTGTTGGATTTTTCTGTGGATTGTTCATGGATGTTTTTTCAGGAAATCTGATTGGATTTTATGCACTGCTCTATATGGTGATCGGATATCTCAACGGATTTTTTCGACGATTATTTTATGCAGAAGATATTAAACTTCCACTGATCCTGATTTCCGGAAGTGAATTTGTCTATGGGATGTTAATCTATCTTCTCCTGTTTTTACTTCGAAGCCGATTTGATTTCCCTTATTATCTCGGAAATGTCATTTTGCCTGAGTTGATCTATACTATACTTGTAACATTAATATTGTATCCGATCATTCTGACCTTGAATCGAAGATTGGAAGCAGAAGAAAAAAGGAGTGCTGGAAAATTTGTTTAATCGTATCAAAGAATGGATCATGGAAATTATAAAATCTCGTCTGTTCGTAACAGTGATTGCCTTTTGTGTTCTGTTTGCAATTTTGATCCAAAGAGTTTTTTATCTGCAGATTGTAAAAGGACAGTATTATCTGGATAATTATAAACTTCAGATTCGGAAAACAAGAGAAGTTCCCGGGACAAGAGGAAACATTTATGACCGGAATGGAGAATTGCTCGCCTACAATGAATTGGCATATTCTGTTACGATTGAGGACAACGGCGATTACTCTTCCATGACACTAAAAGAAAAAAATAAAATTGTAAATGAAACGGTCGAAGAAGTGATTGACATTGTAGAGTCAAACGGTGATACCGTTATCAGTGATTTTGGAATCATTTTAAATGCTTCAGGAAATTATGAATTTGCGGCACAAAATGAGACGTCCAAGCTTAGATTTCTTGCGGATATTTATGGTTATCAGACAATTGATGAACTGACAGACAAAGAGGAAAATGCCAGTGCCGATGACATTATAAATTATCTATGTGAAGATGAGCGTTATGGATATGGAATCGATCAATCTTCCATGGAAAAGTCTCGTATTTTAAAAATGGTCAACATCCGTTATGCCATCAGTCTCAACAGTTTCCAGAAATATATTCCGACAACCATCGCATCGAATGTCAGTGATGAGACGGTAGCTGAAATTATGGAAAACTCTGACAGACTGCAAGGAGTCAATATTGCAGAGGATTCTCTCAGACGTTATACCGACAGTAAATATTTTGCTTCGTTGATCGGATATACCGGTAAGATTTCCCAAGAAGAATACAATGAAAAAAAGGAAAGTTCCAAAGAATATACATTGACTGATATTGTTGGAAAATCCGGATTAGAACAGACCATGGATGAAGAACTGCAAGGAACAAAAGGAAAAGAAATTGTCTATGTGGACAGTGTCGGAAATGTAATTGAGACAGAGAAAAAAACTGATGCCGTTGCCGGGAACGATCTCTATCTGACAATTGATAAAAATCTTCAGGAGGCAACCTATCAGATCATTGAAGAAAAACTTGCCGGAATTCTCGTGTCACGCATTCAAAATATCATGAATTATGATCCGGCTTCCGCAGGAGACTCCAGCAAGATCATCATACCGATTGATGATGTTTATCATGCGCTATTTGCAAATGAAGTGATCGACACAAAACATTTTTCATCGACAGATGCAAAAGAGACAGAAAAAAAGGTGGCAGCTCTTGTCGCGGAAAAGAAAGCTTCCTGCATTGCGGAAGTTATGTCCCAACTACGGGATCCAGCGGCTGCTTCTTACAAATCACTTTCCAAAGAAATGCAGTCATATATGAATTATATTGCAGACGATCTTCTGATGGACCAGGCAGGAATCCTATCTTCCGATGCGATAGATACAAGCGATAAAACCTATATCGCATGGACAAAGGATGAAACCATCAGCCTTTACGAATATCTGAACTATGCGATATCCAAAAACTGGATAAATCTTTCAGGGATTCCGCAGGCAGAAACTGAGCAGGAGAAATATTCAGATCTCAATGAAATTTACGGACAGATTTTAACTTACCTCGAGCAAACGCTTCCTTCGGACAGCACATTCGAAAAGCTTGTTTATCGCTATATGATCAAAGCGAATGAACTGAAGGGAAAAGATATTTGCAGAATTTTATACGAACAGAATGTAATTGCCTTTGACGAAGGGCAATATCAGGGACTGGAAAGCGGTCAGATTGACCCATATAGTTTTGTTGTCGGAAAAATCAGTTCTCTTGAAATTACACCAGCCCAACTTGCACTGGAACCTTGTTCCGGTTCTGCAGTTGTGACCGATGTAAATACCGGGGAGGTGCTTGCATGTGTATCCTATCCGGGCTATGATAATAATAGGCTGGCCAATACAATGGATTCTGCTTACTATAATAAGCTTGCAAATGATCTCTCCAGTCCTTTTTATAATACTGCTACTCAGGAGCGGACTGCACCGGGATCTACGTATAAAATGTTGACATCCGTTGCAGCTTTGACAGAAGGAATCATTACACCATCTGATGGAGTTGTATGTGAAGGAATATTTGAGAAAGTATTTCCAAATCCAAAGTGCTGGATTTCGCCGGGAGCTCATGGTTGGCTTGACGTCACAGGCGCTCTTCAGCACTCTTGTAATATTTTCTATTATGAAATGGGATATGAGTTGGGAGTGACAGAATCAGGGGATAAAAAGGGAGAGGATGGAAAGCCTGCGAAAACGTATTCCAGTGATCTCGGTATTGAGAAACTGACAAAATATGCAGAGATGTTTGGGTTAAATGAAAAGTCCGGATTAGAAATTTCAGAATCGAAACCTCAGATTTCCGATACAGACTCCGTACTTTCTGCTATTGGTCAGGGAACAAACAACTATACGACAAGCCAGCTCGCACGCTATGTGACAGCTGTTGCAAACCGTGGAAAAGTCTTTCAGCTTTCCCTTCTCGACAAGACGGTGGATAAAAAAGGAAATGTTGTAAAAGACTATCAGCCGGAACTGAGAAATGAAATTACCGAAGTTTCAGACAGCACCTGGAATGCAGTGCAACAGGGAATGGAAGATATGGTATCAACAACTGGAACATTTGATTCTCTCCGCCTGGAAGGTTTTCAGATGGCAGGCAAGACCGGTACGGCTCAGCAGAGTGAGACCCATCCGGATCATGCACTATTTGTCGGTTATGCCCCAAGCGAAAATCCGGAAATTGCCGTGAGCGTAAGAATTGCCAATGGCTATAATTCCAGTTACACAGCAGAAATTGGAAGAGATATTGTAAAATATAAATATCATCTTGGAGATACAGAAGATATCGTCACAGGAAGCGCCAGCATGCTTGGTGTTGCCGGTGCCGGAGATTAAAATACAAAAGACAAAAAAGAAATGAAATGGAGGAATTTTGTATGGGTGAAGTAATTGTAATCACATCTGGCAAAGGCGGTGTCGGAAAGACAACAACAACGGCGAATATCGGAGTCGGACTTGCACAGATGGGGAAAAAAGTGATTGTGATCGATACTGACTTAGGACTTCGCAATCTCGATGTTGTGCTAGGTCTTGAAAATCGGATTGTTTACAATCTGGTCGATGTCATTACGGGAAGCTGCAGGCTAAAACAGGCGCTGATCAAGGACAAGCGCTATCCGGAATTATACTTGCTTCCATCGGCACAGACAAAAGATAAGTCAGCGGTAACTCCGGAACAGATGAAAAAGCTGACAGCAGAACTAAAAGAATTGTTTGATTATGTTATCCTCGACTGTCCGGCAGGAATTGAACAAGGATTTCAAAATGCAATCGCGGGAGCGGACCGTGCAGTTGTCGTCACAACACCAGAAGTCTCCGCAATCCGTGATGCAGATCGAATCATTGGTCTTTTGGAGCAAGGAGGAATTGCCCAGTCCGAGCTGATCATCAATCGACTTAGAATGGATATGGTAAAAAGAGGAGAGATGATGTCCGTGGAAGATGTGACAGAAATCCTTGGAATACGCCTGATCGGTGTCATTCCTGATGATGAACAAGTTGTAATCGGTACAAATCAGGGAGAGCCTGTCATTAGTCTAAGTTCCAAAGCAGGCGCGGCATATAAAAATATTTGTAAAAGGCTGACTGGAGAAGAAGTCCCTTTCTTGAATTTTGAAAAGCAGGATGGATTGTTTTCAAGACTGACAAAAGTATTCAAAAAGTAACAGGGAGGGAATCAGATGCAGAAATTTGGATGGAAAAAGAAACGTACTTCGGTAACAATTGCAAAAGAACGACTGCGGTTGATCTTGTCGTCTGACCGCGTAAACAGTACTCCGGAATATATGGAACGGATCGCAGAGGAATTATTTCTGACCGTCTCAAAATATATCGAAATTACACCCGAAAACTTTACTGTTCAAATTACACAATCTGATATACATATTCAATTAGCAGGAGAGAAAAAGTGAAATTTTTAAAACGATATCATTTGAAAAATTTTAACTTCATACTGGTGACTTTTGTCACAGCACTTTCGATTATCGGAATCATGGCCGTTGGAAGTGCACAGAAATCTATGCAAGGTAAACAGATCTTCGGAGTGCTCCTTGGTCTGCTTGTGATGCTTTTGTTTTCTGTCATCGACTACAAATGGATCTTGCGGTTTTACTGGATTTTGTATGCTGTCAATCTGATTCTACTTCTGCTTGTTCATTTTTTTGGAGCAGAGGCAAACAACGCAGTCAGATGGCTTGATTTTGGATTTATCCGGTTTCAGCCTTCTGATCCAACAAAGATTCTGATGATTTTATTCTTTGCTCAATTTTTAACGAAGCATAGAAAAAAATTAAATCATCCGGTCATGATCATGGAAGCGATTGCTTTGATCCTTCCCTCTTTGTATTTGATTTACAAGCAGCCGAACTTGTCTACCACCATTTGCCTTGCAGCGCTGTTTTGTGTCCTCTTGTATCTGGGTGGACTTAGCTATAAGTTTATCGGCACTGTGTTGGCGGTTGTGATTCCAGTCTGTCTGATCTTTTTAAGTCTTGTTGTACATTCCAATGTACCGTTCTTAAAAGACTATCAACGGCAGCGAATCCTTGCATGGCTGGAACCGCAGAAATATGCCTCTTCCACAGCATATCAACAGATGAATTCTATTATGGCAATCGGGTCTGGGCAACTGAAAGGGAAGGGGTATGACAACAATACAACAACATCTGTGAAAAACGGAAACTTTATTTCAGAGCCTCAGACAGATTTTATCTTCGCAATTATTGGGGAAGAACTTGGATTTATTGGATGCTGTATTGTAATTATTTTATTATTGTTAATTATTGTCCAATGTATTATAATCGGATTAAGAGCGCAGGATCTTGCAGGACAGATCATCTGCGGGGGGGTAGCCGCACTGATAGGAATACAGAGTTTTATCAACATCAGTGTGGCAACCGGAATTTTTCCGAACACAGGTATTTCATTGCCTTTTGTAAGCTATGGACTTTCTTCCATAGTCAGCCTGTTCAGCGGAATAGGGGTTGTATTAAATGTAGGATTACAACCGAAAAAATACCAATAGGAGAGTGAGCACACGATGAGAATAGGATTAATAGCACATGATGCTAAGAAGATGTTAATGCAGAATTTCTGTATTGCATACAGAGGAATTTTAAGTAAACATGAATTATATGCAACAGGAACAACAGGACGCCTGATCGAGGAAGTGACCAACCTTTCTATTCATAAATATCTGGCAGGTCCACTTGGAGGTTCTCAGCAGATGGGAGCACAGATCGATCAGAATCAAATAGATGCAGTGATTTTCCTAAGGGATCCTCTTGCTCCAAAATCCAATGAGCCAAATGTCAATGATGTTGTGCGCCTCTGTGATATGCATAACATTCCAATGGCGACCAATGTAGCAACTGCAGAAGTATTAATCTTAGCGATCGACAGAGGAGATTTAGAGTGGCGTGAGATGTACAGATAGAAGAAAGAGATTTTTCTTTGGAAGTTTTCTTTTGATTGGTATGTTTCTCATAGCAGGATGCGCAAAAAAAGAATCCATCATTGCCACCTATGAGAAATCAGAATACAATCGAGATTTATATCGTGCAGATTTGTATGCAGAAAATCTCTGTGTGGCGGTGGAAAATATCGAACTTCCAGGTTATACGACAGACCAGCAATTACATGCTGCCGGACTGTTTGGTGTAAATCAGAAACAGGTGCTCTATGCACAGAATCTTCATAACAAACTTTATCCGGCAAGCACAACAAAGGTACTGACTGCTTATGTTGCTTTGAAATATGGAAATCTGTCAGATATTGTGACTGTGAGCCGACGTGCAGTGACCTTTGATGTGGATGCCTCTGTCTGTGGACTGCAAGAAAATGACCAGATTACGATGGAAGCACTCCTCTATGGATTATTACTTCATTCCGGAAATGATAATGCCATTGCAATTGCAGAGCATATTTCTGGCAGTGTGGAAGCTTTTGTAGAGTTAATGAATGAAGAGGCGAGAAAACTCGGCGCAACAAACACACACTTTACAAATCCACATGGATTGCATGAAGCAGATCATTATACTACAGCATATGATCTGTATTTGATTTTTAATGAATGTATGAAAAATGAGACATTTTTAACGATGATTTCACAGTCATCCTATGCTGCAACAGTACAGAATCCTACTTCTGGAACAAGACAGCTGACATGGACACCGTCCCATTTTTATGCGCAAGGTCTCGCAATTCCTCCACAGAATGCAGTGATTGTAGGTGGAAAGACAGGAACAGAAGATTTGGCAGGATCCTGCCTGATTCTTTTAGAAAAGGACCTTTCAGGAAATCCTTATATTTCTATCGTAATGGGAGCACCTGACAAAACGGTTCTTTATAATGATATGACTTCGCTGATTTCAGCGATTCCGGCTTCTTAGTGTGCCGCTGCATGTCTGATGTGGCAGCACACTTTTTAAAATTTAAATATACACAGTTACATGTACAAATATTCCATGTGCTGTTAAGACTCTGAGATCTCGTTGATTCGTCCAAAGAGACTGATCAAGTAAAGGCCACAAAGACCGATGACTGTGTAGATGATACGTGACAGCCACGACAAATCTCCTAACAGAAAAGCAACGAGGTCGAATTTAAAAATACCAACAAGCAACCAGTTAACAGCACCTATGATTACAAGTGTCAATGCTGTATTATCAAACCATTTCATGTGAATTCCTCCTTTTTTAAGATAATAATAGAATTGCCATGAAATAAGAATTTATACGTTAAAGGAAAAACTATGGAAACACAAAGTTACTATAATAAATATTCTGAATACTTAAAGAAAAAATATGGAACAAAGGTTTATAAACTTCCCATCAATCTTCCGATCACTTGTCCAAACAGGATCAATGGCGGTGGCTGCACCTTCTGTGCGGAAGTCGGCACCGGATTTGAAAGCCTTTCCAATCAAAAAACTGTCACACAGCAGTTGAACGAAAATAAAACATTTATTTCTAAAAAGTATAAGGCAGAGAAATTTATTGCCTATTTTCAAAATTATACAAATACCTTTATGCCGCTTTCTGATTTTCAAAATTATATGAAAGAAGCTGCCAGCCAAAGGGATATTGTAGAAATTTCTATTTCTACAAGGCCGGACTGTATCCGTAAAGATTATATGGAAGTATTGAAACAGATCAAGGAAACTTATTCTGTGGAAATTACGTTGGAATTAGGATTGCAGACGGTCAATTATCATACACTGGATGATATTCAGAGAGGTCATGGTCTTGCGGAATATTTAGATGCGGTCCGCTGTATTCAGATGTATGATTTTACGATCTGCACCCATGTGATTTTAAATCTTCCGGGAGATACGCGAAGAGATGCTATTGAAACTGCAAAAATCTTATCTGCCCTTCGCATACCGATTGTAAAGATTCATTCTCTTTATATTGCAAAAAATACTTTGTTGTGCAATGCGTATGAAAATGGTACAATAGCGGTGTGCTCAAAAGAAGAATACTTACAGAGACTTGCTGATTTCTTAGAATATCTTTCACCTGACATTGTAGTAGAAAGACTGTTCAGCAGGGTTCCGGAAGAAGATGCTGTATTTTCCAACTGGGGAACTAGCTGGTGGAAGCTTCAGGAAGAATTCGAGCAGGAAATGCAGAGACGAAACAGCAGACAGGGCATACGATGCAGGTACCTAAATGGTGCTGCACTTCAGAAATTATAGTAGGAGGTCATATTTTTGGCACAACAAGACAAGTTTATCGATTTAAACGCATACAAAACAAAAAAGAAAATTCCTTTCAATGTCGGAATCATCATTTTTGGAATCATTTTCTTTTATCTGATTGTTACAATTATTCTGTACCTAACTTCCCCTCATATTACTTCCTATGAAGTAAGAGAAGGAAGCATTTTGAATGATTATGAATATACGGGGCTTGCGATTCGTGAAGAAATGATCGTGGAGTCTGAAGGAGACGGCTACATCAATTATTATACTTCTGAAGGGAGTAAGGTATCCGCAGCTTCCAATGTATATACATTGAGCAATGAAAAGATGGAACACACAGAGGCATCTGGAGATGCCGCAGCTGTGGAACTCTCTGAAGGAGATCTGAACCAGATTGTATTAAAGACACAGAAATTTAATGAAACATTTCAGGACGAACAGTTTCATAACACTTACAATCTCCGCACAAATATCGACAGTGTGATGCTCGGGATCCAAAATCAAACTCGCATCAACGAACTGGATTCCATTATCGCTTCCGGAAATTCTGCCGGATTAAGATTATGCGCATCACCAAGAGACGGTATTATCATATACTCTGTAGATGGGCTGGAAGGCATTACAAAAGATACGCTTACATCAGATTTACTCAATAAAACAGATTATCAGAAGACAGAACTGCTGAACAATCAAAAGATTACTGCGGGTTCTCCTGCCTATAAGCTTGTGACAAGTGAGAAATGGTCTGTGGCCATCGAAATAGATAAGGAGTTCTCAGCAGAACTCTCTGAGATGAACTCTGTCAAAGTTCGTTTTCTAAAGGACGATGAATATCTGTGGGCCAATGTCAGTGTCGTAAGTAAGGATGACCATTATTATGGTATTCTTTCCTTTAACAATTCGATGGTGCGTTATGCAGAAGAGCGTTATCTGGATCTTGAATTGATTCTGGAAGATGAAACCGGATTGAAGATTCCTAAAACGGCTAAAGTAGAAAAGGAGTTCTTTTTGGTGCCGGAGGAATATGTAACCGTCGGCGGCAACAGCAAAGAAGCAGGTGTCATCAGGAAAAAACGCAATGGATCTACAGAATTTGTAAAAGCAACTGTCTATGCACAAAAAGATGGAAAAAGCTATATTGCCTCTGAAGAATTGAAAAAGGGCGATACACTGCTGTGTGAGGACAGCAATGATACAATGACATTGAACGAAAAAGGAACTTTAGAAGGGGTTTACAATATTAACCGTGGATATGCTGTCTTTCGGCAGATTAATATTCTTGCAGAAAGTGAAGAATATTATATTGTAGAAGAAAATACGTCGTATGGGCTGACAAATTATGATCGCATTGCACTGGATGGCAAAGGAATAAAAGAGGACGAAGTTGTGTTCCGGTAAGCCCCGGAGCACATTCGTAATAAATCAAATGATAAAACAGCAAAGACGAGGAGTGAAGAATATGCTGGAAAAAAATTTGAAATCTATACAGGACAAGGTGAAAGATGCCTGCAAAAGAAGTGGCAGACATCCGGAAGATGTTACATTGATTGCAGTGAGCAAAACGAAGCCGGTTTCGATGCTGCAGGAAATTTATGACCTTGGTATCCGGCAGTTCGGCGAGAACAAAGTACAGGAACTCACTGACAAATATGAAAAACTTCCAAAAGATATTTCATGGCATATGATCGGCCATCTTCAAAGAAATAAAGTTAAGTATCTGATTGGAAAAACAACACTGATTCATTCCGTTGATTCTCTTAGACTTGCAGAAGCAATCGAGGCAGAAGCGGCAAAAAAGAACTGTTTGGTGGATGTCTTGATTGAAGTTAATGTCGCCGGTGAAGAGAGCAAGTTTGGCATTTCGCCAGAAGAAGTACTTCCATTGGTCGAACAAATCGCCCGTTTTCGTCATATAAAGCTTAAAGGCTTGATGACGATTGCTCCATTTGTCGAAAATCCAGAAGAAAATCGTATACATTTTGCCAATTTAAGAAAATTATCTGTTGACATTGCGGCAAAAAACATTGATAATGTTAGTATGCGTATTCTTTCAATGGGTATGACAAATGACTATGAAGTCGCGATAGAAGAAGGTGCCACCATGGTTCGTGTCGGCACTGGTATTTTTGGTGAAAGAAACTATAATATAACAAACGAATGATAGGAGTGTAACTATGGGAGTATTTGACAAGTTTTTGGACATTATGAAACTGAGTGACGAAGATGATTATGAGGATGATTTCTTCGATGATGAAGTAGATGAATATCCGGAAAAGACAAGCAAAAATCCATTTAAAAAAGAAAAAGAAGAGTATGATGATTTTGATATGCAGGAAAAGTCAAAAAGCACTTCAAAATCTACAAATAAAGTAACTCCAATGCGTCCGAGTGGACAGAGAAGAGCGCCAGGAATGGAAGTATGTGTGATTCGTCCGACATCTGTTGATGATGCACGCGCAATTACAGAATCTCTTTTAAGCGGACGTACTGTTATCCTGAATTTAGAGGGACTTGATCTGGAAGTTGCACAGAGAATTATCGACTTTATTTCCGGTGCAGCATTTGCGATCAATGGAAATCTTCAGAAGATATCTACTTACATCTTCCTCGTAACACCTACCAATGTAGATATTTCCGGAGATTTACAGGATTTGCTGAATACTTCTTTTGACATGCCGTCCATCAACACAAGATTCTAGGAGTACTATGCAAAAAGAAGAAGAATTATTAAGAAAAAGACTGATTGAGTTATCAAAGATTGCATATCATCGCAATTTTATTACTTACACAGATTTTCTAAATCTTAATGAACTGAATATTTTACATACGTTGCCAAAAGATACTCTGTACACTCCGTACAGAACTTTTGGCGGCTATGCTTCTTCAGAGCGTCAGATTGCAGCATTTCTTCCTGATGCTCTTTGTTTACGTTCAGAGATAGAAGATCTTGCATATCCGATGGGAATTATCCATATCCTGCCGCGCAGTCAAAAGTTCTCCGAGCAGCTATCTCACAGAGATTATTTGGGAGCACTTCTGAGTCTTGGAATTGAGCGTTCGAAAATCGGAGATATTATCGTAGAAGAGCAAGGTGCGTTTGTATTTGTCTCAGACAAACTTTTATCCTATGTGTGTAAAGAAATGACACAGATACGTCGGACTCAGGTGATTGTCTGTGAAGAATCTTTTTCTGAGTTTCACTATACACAAAAGTATGAAAAAATTACAGGTACAGTAGCTTCTGTAAGACTGGATACCCTTCTTTCTCTTGCATTTTCATCGTCCAGAAGCCGCCTCAGTCCATTGATCGAGGCTGGGAAGGTGTTTGTCAATGGTAAACTTATTTCATCTAATGGATATAATGTGAAAGAAGATGATGTGATCTCTGTTCGCGGCTATGGTAAGTTCATCTATCGAAAAGTAATTTCCCAGACAAAAAAGGGGAGGCTTCTCGTGGAAATTCACAAATTGATTTAAAGGAGAAACGATAGAGTATGAAAAAGAAACGATTTCTATGGTATTTAGGTGGTTTAGTTGCACTGGTTTTTGGAATTGTACTTGACCAGTGGACAAAGTTTCTTGCGACCACATACCTGAAAGGAAAAGAAGATATTGTTCTGATCAAAAATGTATTTTGTCTGCATTATCTGGAAAACAGAGGAGCGGCATTCGGAATTTTTCAAGGACAGAAAACATTCTTTATTATTACCACCTTGCTGTTACTTTCCGCAGCACTTTACTTTTATATCCGATTGCCGTATACAAAGCGTTTTGCTGCGTTTCGCATCTGCACAGTTCTTGTGGCGGCTGGTGGAATCGGAAATATGATCGATAGACTCTGCAACAATTATGTGACAGATTTTTTCTATTTTGAATTGATTGATTTTCCAGTTTTCAATGTCGCAGATATTTATGTAGTTTTGGCAATGTGTCTGTTCTGCTATCTGGTGTTTTTCTATTTTAAAGAGGAAGATTATCAATATTTTACCTTCCGTGGGAAAAAGTCAGTGCAGGATCCAGAAGAACAGGAGTAAATTATGGAAGAAAGACGATATACCGCAGAGAAAAATGATCTGATGCGAATTGATAAATTTTTATCCGAAAAACTTCCAGATCTTTCTCGCTCTTATCTGCAAAAGCTGATCAAAGAAAAAGAAGTTCTTGTAAATGGGCAACCGGTAAAAGCAAACTATAAGCTTTCTTTGGAGGATCATATTTCAGTAACGATTCCAGAATTGAAAGAACCTGATATTCTTCCAGAACAGATTCCGCTTGATATTCTCTATGAAGATGAAGATATCCTTGTTGTGAATAAACCAAAAGGAATGGTCGTTCATCCTTCTGCAGGACATTATAGTGGAACTTTAGTCAATGCACTGATGTTTCATTGCAAAGATCAACTCTCTGGCATCAATGGCGTAATGCGCCCGGGAATTGTGCATCGTATTGACATGGATACAACTGGTTCTCTGATCGTCTGCAAAAATGATTTTGCACATCAGTCTCTGGCTGAGCAGTTAAAAGACCATACGATTACAAGGAAATATCATGCAATTGTTCACGGAGTGTTAAAGGAGGACAATGGTACTATTGATGCTCCCATCGGCAGACATCCTGTTGAGCGAAAGAAAATGAGTGTAAACTATAAGAATGGGAAGCATGCTGTCACGCACTATCGGGTATTAAAGCGTTTTGAAAAATTTACGTATGTAGAATGTCAGTTGGAGACGGGAAGAACACACCAGATTCGGGTACACATGGCAAGTATTCGTCATCCTCTTCTTGGAGATGCTGTCTATGGTCCGGCAAAATCTCCAATGAAGCTTCAAGGGCAGACACTTCATGCAAAAATTCTCGGCATTATCCACCCACGTACCAGTCAGTATATGGAATTTAATGCAGAATTGCCAGATTATTTCAAACACCTTCTGGAAATTTTGTAAAGTTGTGTACATTTCATCAGATTTGATGTATAATATGTTATATATCAAAATCTGATTCTCAGATGGATTTACATAAAGGAGCGTGACAGTTATGACAAAAACAAACACAATTATTACAATCGGAAGACAGTTTGGAAGCGGTGGACATGAAATCGGGACAAAGCTTGCAGAATATTACGGAATTAAACTGTATGACAAAGAGATGCTCGCAGTTGCAGCAAAAGAGAGCGGTATCTGCAAAGAACTCTTTGAATCACAAGACGAAAAGCCTACAAATAGCTTCCTCTACTCCTTGGTGATGGATACTTACTCTATGGGCTATCCTGCCGGTGGATATTCGGATATGCCGCTGAATCATAAAGTTTTTCTTGCTCAGTTTGATGCAATTAAAAAAATTGCAGATGAAGGACCTTGTGTGTTGGTCGGACGCTGTGCAGACTATGCATTGGAAGAGTATGATAATTGTGTGAATGTGTTTATTCATGCAGATTTGAATGCCCGGATCAGGCGTGTCGCAAGGCTTTATGATCTGACAGATGCAAAGGCGAAAGACATGATCTTAAAAACAGATAAGAAACGTGCAAACTATTATAATTACTATTCTAATAAAAAATGGTCTGATGTAGACAGCTATGATTTATGTATTTCCAGTTCCGATCTTGGAGTAGACGGCGCTGTTGAAGTAATCAAATCTTATATTGCAACAAAAGAAGCATTGACGAAGGCTCCTCAGTTATAGAAGAGCCATCTGATCTTAGTTGATTGAAAAAGAGGCAGGACTTGTACAACACAAGATTCTGCCTCTTTCTATTTTATATGCGTTTATTCGGATGAAAATTAACGTTTTTGTAATGTTCTTTCCGGCCATCCATTGATCTTTCCATTTAAAATTGCAGTAAACATACGCTCTTTTGCTCCTGGATGTTCTTGATTTAACTGCCTTACAAGTTCTTTGGCATATTGCCTCTTTGTATGTCCATCTACCGGACACTTACTTTTGACTACAGGAAGATCATATTTATTCTTAAATCCAATCACATCCATCTCGTCGACAAACATCATTGGTCGAATCACAGTCAGATCCATCCGGTCAAGATAAGTCTTTGGAGAGAATGAATGAAAACGTCCTTCAAAAATAAGGGAGAGTAGCATAGTTTCAATAATGTCATCTTTATGATGTGCGTATGCAACTTTATTGCATCCCATATCTTTGACAGCATCGTTTAAGGCACCTTTTCGCATCTTTGCACAGAGAGAACATGGGTTTGATTCTTTTCGTTCCTCAAAAAGGATGTGAGCAATATCCGTCCGGACAATCTTATAAGGCACCTCAAGCTGGGCACAAAGTTTTTCGATTGGCTCCAGATGAAATTCCTCATATCCGAGATCTACAGTAATTGCACTCAATTCAAATTTTTTAGGATAAAATCGTTTCAATCCATGAAGTGCATAGAGGAGTGTCAGACTGTCTTTCCCTCCGGAGATACCAACTGCAATATGGTCTCCCTCTTCAATCATTTGATACTCATCCACGGCTTTTCTCGTATAACTTAGCAGCTGCTGTAATTTCATATGTATATTCCTTTCTCGTTATTCTCTATCGATTCATTCAATATCTTATCTGATTTCCTTTTTCCTGACAAGAGAAAACTTGATTATTTTAAAAAAAGAAGCTAATATAAAAGGAAATAGTCATAAAAATTGGAGGGAAAAATATATGAAATTTATAGTACAGCGTGTATTAGAATCATCTGTTTCTGTTGATGGAGAAACAATTGGAAAAATTGGAAAAGGATATATGGTGTTGATTGGTGTCGGCAATGAAGATACAAAAGAGATTGCAGATAAAATGATCAAAAAAATGGTTGGTCTTCGGATTTTTGAGGATGAGAACGGTAAGACAAATCTTTCTCTTGCAGATGTAAAAGGATCTCTTTTGCTGATTTCTCAGTTTACACTCTATGCCAACTGCCGGAAAGGAAACCGTCCAAGTTTTATTGAAGCCGGAGCACCGGACAAAGCAGAGCAGTTGTATGAATATATTATTTCAGAATGCCAGAAACAAGTCCCGATAGTAGAACGAGGAAAATTTGGCGCTGATATGAAAGTTCAGCTAATCAATGATGGACCATTTACAATCATACTTGATTCAGAAAAATTATAAAGCAGAAGAGGAACACAGGGCATTGCACCGTTATTGATACAGTAACTGTGGCAATGCCCATTGCTTTCCTAAGTGCTTCAGCAAAAGGAGAGTGGGTCTCTCTATAACTGTAGAGTACTATTCTTCCCGCAATTTTACTGCAGAAGCTGCTTGTCTGCGCCTGCTTTCATCGATTGCTGCATAATGTTTCTTTGTTGTATTGACATCTTTATGCCCTAGAACATCAGCTACGAGATAAATATCACCGGTTTCTTTATATAAGGAGGTACCGTAAGTGCTTCGGAGTTTATGAGGTGTAATCTTTTTATTCGGTGTCACTTGCTTTGCATATTTTTTGACCATATTTTCCACTGCCTGTACCCCCATTCGCTTTCGCTGGGTAGAGAGGAAGAGGGCATTTTCATGATCTGGCAGGGGAGTAATATTTTTTCTTGTCAGTTCCAGGTAATCTCTAAGAGCTTTTTCGACTTCCCTTCCAAAATAGACAACCATTTCGTTTCCACCTTTTCTTGTAACTTTGACCCCATTATTTTTGAAATCAACATCATTGATATCCAGCCCAACACATTCTGAAACACGGATTCCTGTTCCGAGCAGGAGAGTAATGATCGCTAGATCCCGATATTTTGTTTTTTCATAATAAACTTTCTTTTGTCCTGTCAGCTGACTTCCGCATGTTTCTATATAATCAAGCAGAATTGCGACTTCATCAGTATCCAAACGTATGATCGCTTTTTCGTGGAGTTTTGGCATGTCTACGAGCAATGTCGGATTTTTCTCAATTGCCTGTCGTTTAAAGAAATATCCGTAGAAGCTTCTGAGTGCAGACATTTTTCTCGCAAGCCCTTGTTCGCTGTTTGTGATCTGTTTGTTTTCAGAAGATTCGTATACTTTCAGATATTCTAAATATTCTTCAATATCTACTGAACTTAACTGATCGAGATCTTCAAGGGTGAATTGTGTTGTGGAGCGATCGCGATACAGAGGATTGCATTCCACCAAAAAGTAGAAAAATGTTCGGATGTCATAAGCATAAGAAATTCTTGTTTTTGCAGAAGTTGTTGGCTCCATTGCGCGAAAATAATCTTTTGCAAAGGCAGGAAGTGTTGTCAGAATTTCCCTCAGCCGTAAAGTATCTTCAATAAAAGTCTGTTCGTGATAAGTTTTTATATCTTTTGCCATAGAAAAGTACCTCCTTAAAATAGTTACGAATTAACCTGATTTTGTAGGTAATTATAGCATAAGTAGACTTTTTAGTCTATATCTTTTGGAAAAATCGGTATTTGTCGTATAGATTAACTTCTCTTTTAGAAAGGCAGTTTTCTGCCTTTCAATGGATTTTTATTGTTTTAAAAAGAATCTCTCTCACATTACTTCCGGCACAGAATCATAATAAATGATTAATAGATAATCTCCCGCACATAAATCATTCAGCCACATCCCATTTAATTTCTTTACTTCCTTAATGTATCTGGCAATTGTCTTTCTGTCAGAATCTTTTGCATAAGTGTCTGCAAGACTCTGTAAAGTGTCACCTTTCTGAATCTGAATACTTTTATAATACTTCCCAACAACAGGTTCTTCAGATGCATTTCCATGTGCATTGGTAAACAAAATGCTGCCAACTGCACTGATATAAAATGCTGCTAAAATTGAAAAAAGAGAAACAATACATCTCCTTCTCATCGCTCGTTGTTTCCTGATCTTCACTGCATATGCTCTGTGCTTACTCATCTCTCCCACTTCCTCTTTCTGAAATCATAGCGCTGTCTATTCGCTTTTCCGAACAAATGTTGCGAACAAATGTTCTTTATGCAGATTATATAACACGAACAAACGTTTGTCAATAAGGTGAACATACTTTCTAAACATTTGTTTGCTTTTTCCTTTTTCATATGATAAAATAATTGCAGAATACAAAAGGGAGGCTTTTTTATGCCACTAGGAAAGATCAGTAAAAAACAAGAAGAAATTTTAGAGTATATTAAATCGGAATTATTATCGAAAGGATATCCACCGGCAGTCCGTGAGATCTGCGAAGCAGTCCATTTGAAATCTACCTCTTCTGTTCACTCTCATCTGGAGACATTGGAGAAAAATGGTTATATTCGCCGAGACCCAACAAAACCGCGTGCAATCGAGATCATGGATGATACGTTTAATCTTACACGAAGAGAAGTCGTGAATGTGCCTGTTATCGGTCGTGTTGCTGCCGGAGCACCAATTCTTGCAGAAGAGAATATTGAAAATTATTTTCCAATCCCGATGGAATTTATGCCAAATGAAAAAACATTCCTTCTTTCTGTCAAAGGAGAAAGTATGATTAATGCGGGAATTTTAGATGGAGATTATGTACTTATTAAACAGCAGTCAAATGCTGAGAATGGAGATATGGTTGTTGCACTCGTTGAGGATGGCGCAACGGTAAAGCGATTTTTTAAAGAAGAAAGCGTTTATCGACTTCAGCCGGAGAATGATTTTATGGATCCGATCATTGTAGAAAGTGTAGAAATTCTCGGAAAAGTAATCGGTGTATTCCGGTTTATGAAATAATGTAAAATACTTCTGTCACACATTTTGATGGGGAAGAATAAAACCACTTTCGGATTTATCCTTCCCCACTCCTATCAATTTTTTGTTCTTACATCTGTCAGCCTATTGTGCCTGCACAATTTATTTATCCGGACATAACTGTCCAAGGTAGGCAAGACTTGGCTTTACTTGTCTTTTCATTCCATGTTTTCTGTCTACCTGTATCAGCCCAAATGTCATTGTGTATCCTCTATGCCATTCAAAATTATCTAAAAGACTCCAATAGAAATATCCTTTCACCGGAATATTGTCGGCAATACAGGAAGCAACACCGTCAGTTGCTTTTTCGATAAAAGCAATCCGTCGTGTATCATCTGCTGTAGCAATCCCATTTTCCGTCACATATAAATCACCATGAAATTGTTTAGAAACCGCTCGAATCACATGTTCTAATGCCTCTGGATAGTATTCATAATTCATTTGTGTCAGCTCAGCATGTTCCGGCGCTGGAACGATTCCGTCAGCCCCTATTCTTGAACGGCTGTAATTTTGTACCCCAAGGAAATTATCTTGTTCGATATAAGGAAGATAATGCGTAAATTCCTTCTCCCACTCTGCTTTTGCACGCTCTTCTCCTCCTGGTTGTGGCTGGATATCATGAAGCGAAAGCGTTAATCCTGTTTTTATCTCCGGATAAAGTTCTTTAATGATATGTACCGCCTTCTGATGCGCCTTCATGACAATGAAATCTCCCTGTTCTGTACGGCTGCTGCAAAATGTCTGAGGAGTTGCGGTATAAAAGACTCTTTCATTTTCTTCAGCTCCAAGGCGTTCGTTTTCTTCCATTTTTTCAGAATCCATTCCTAGCTGCACCTGCTGCCCTTCTTCTTTCCTTCGACTGGCATTTGCTTTTTCCTGTCTCTTTTGCCGTTCCATAATAGCTGCGATTTGAAGTCCCATATTTGCCTCGTTGATCGTACAGACATACTTAATCTCATTGCCAAGCTTTTTCATCACATATTCGACATACTCCGCAAAATATTGTATGACATCCTCTGACTCCCAACCACCTTTTTGGATCACCCAAAGCGGGCTGGAAAAATGATGAAGAGTAACGAAAGGTTCCAGTCCCTTTTCCCTACAGCAGCGAATAACATTGCGGTAATGTTCAATCTCTGTTTCCACGAATTTCCCTTGTTCCGGCTCAATACGCGCCCATTCAATACTAAACCGATAGGCATTCAATCCAGCATCTGCCATATATTCTATGTCTTCTTGATACCGATTGTAATGGTCAACCGCATCTAAACTTGGTTCTTGAAAAATAGAATATTTCAACTGCTCCTGTGCCCAGCAATCGCTGTAAATGTTATTTCCCTCTACTTGATGTGCAGCCGTCGCAGCACCGACAAAAAATCCTTTTTGAAATTTTCCCATAAGAAGTCCTCCTGATCATTTGCTTTTCTATGTCCTTATTATATCATGCGTATTGTACAGTGTCTTCATTATATGATATCCATCTAAGAAAACAGATCGATTGTCATTACAATAGTAATTATGATATTGTTGATTCTCTTAAAAATTGCATCTGTCCATATTCCTATTAAAATATTTTTTGGTCATTTAGATTTCTTTTTCATTTTGAGAGAAAAACTATAACTCCAAATAGGAATATGCAGTCTGCCCATTTGTTCGATAAACAATGAATTGTCCATATTATCATCAAAAGTAAATATTCTTTTTTCGTCTATGTAAACCCGAAAAGCTCCGCTCTTTTTATACACACCCTTTGTGATATCTGCAAAATAATACTTTCTTACGCGGCCAAATGTAGAACGATACGTAATTTCCATATCGTTTACTTCTACTTTCCATAAGCCGATATTAAAAGCTGCAATCGCCATCACTATAGAAACAAATAGCAGAAACAGGATCGCCCATAAAGCTTCCTCTATAACAATACTATAAATCAATAAACCTGTACTGCATATTGCAAAAAAAGCAAACAGCCAACTCAGATAGATTTCCGAACGGATAACATAATGAGACAACGGTTCTCTTCCAATTTGGACTTGATTTCTGGCTTTTTTCATGAGATTCCTTTCTCCTGTAGGTTTTAAAGTTACTTTTTTAATCGTCTAATTGAATTCCACAAGCTCCAACCCGGTTTCCAGTTGGAATCCTTCTGCCCACTCTTTATCACGATAAAAAACAATCCCTTCCTGATATCCGTCGCTGGTAAAGAATAACTGTTTTTCATTTCCATATCCTTTAATAATCTTATTCAATTCATTTGCAACATTTACATCAAACCAGTCATCATACACTTCTGCTTCCAATGTAAATTGCCGGTGTTTCCATTCAAAACTAACTGTTCTTTTTCCTGTTCCTTCTTCCCAGTTTACCTGGCGGGTGTCCTCCTGTATATTTTTGAAATCAAGTTCTTCTTCATCCAGTGACGAAACACCTATCAGAAAGTCGGTATACATTTTCTCTACATTGAAGAATTCCACATCAAAGGTGTACACACCGTTTGCATAAGGAGTCCATGTCATGTTTTCGTAATCGTACTCCCCCTGCCCCAGTACAGTCAGCAGTGTCACAGCTTTATTTAATTCCACTTCCGGCGGCATTGCTCTATAGTCCTGTTCCAGATCGTCTATCATTTGATCAGTCGTTCCCTTTATATCATATTTATCAAAAATTTCAGCAAGCTCTTTATAAGTCTTTTGCATAGCTTCTCCTCCTAATGAATTACTTTTTAGACTGTATCCATTTAAGGACAGCAATGCAGATACAACTAATGTCAAAATCCTTTTCATAATCATAGATTACCTTTCTTTTTATCACATCTACTTTCCTTATAGCAGACCTTTTGGCCAGTTTTCCAGATTTTCAAAATTATCAAATCTTCAAGTAATCGTAAAAATTTTTTATTATTAAATATAGTATCATTTTGCTGCTTATTTTTTACTTCATCGATTCCAATCAAAACCAGATTTGGAACATTGGAAGTTAAAAAACAACCGCTTTTCTTCTGCTAGTTTTTCTTCTCTACTCTTAATTTTACGTTGCTTTTTATATTGTTCGCGCTGTAGATTTAGAGCCTGCTGAGATTTTGTTCCAATCCCCTTGGCAGACATTTGCTTATGAATTTCTTTCTGACGTTTCTTCGGATTTTTAACTTCTTCTTTCACAACAGTTTCTATTGCCGGACTAAAATGTAAGCTGTTATAGTATTTTAAAACATACTCATAAATCTCACAGTCCTTTGGTTCAGCTCCAAATGTTACTTTAGAAACCGAAAGTTTTCCGTCTTCAATTTGCTCAAAAACGCCTACCCAAAATGGTTCTTCAAAAAATACTGTCAGTTTCCCTATCCTTGTACTCATGACAATCCCTCCTTAATGATTGAAATAAGCAAAAAATGGACAACCCGGAGGGGAAGGTTACTTACCCTGATAAACAGGACGGCTGGGCTACCTACCAGCTCTGGCATATATCACTACATGCGTTGCGTTTTTATCTTTGCTTTTATATCGTAGTTCTAATTATAAAGAAATCATTCCACTCTGTAAATATACACGTCGCTTCCATTTTCCATCGTAGTATTCATTCAGAATTCTCGCTAATTCTTTTGGATTTTCTTCGTTTACAACATGTCCTGTTTTTTCTATCATACACAATGCCACATTTTCTTTATTTTCTGAAAAATAGTATACGGACTTTTTATTCGCACGATCCTTCTCTCCGCAAAATCCAATGCACAATTCATAGATATGATTCCACCTAACGAAAGATCAACCAGATGAATCTGTCCATCAATTCTGTTGCAATATTCAACAAACAAAGTATATAAGTTCTCATAGGTTGCATTTTGTCCATTTAGAATGGATCATAGATCCGGACACAAACTATCTTTCATGTGAGAAATTGTTTCCTGCCAGCTTATTGCTTTGCAGGAGACCTTTTCAGATTTCCTGCTCAATAAAACTATGAAAATTTAATTTCCTTATTTTAAAACATAATTACAATTCCTATTCGACAAGAACGATTATCATAGAACGATTGTATTTGTCCCCACTCATAATGATATTCGACGCCTGACATACTCTTTTTACTGGGAATGCCTAAGCATTTCCTTAAAAACCTATTATTTTCTTCTTGCAACTTTTCTAAGACTGTATCATTCATTGTCTCATATTTCGTAGAATACTTTTTGTCTGCTCGAACCAATTCAATCTTTTTTACTTTTCCATGTCTTCCATAGATTGTAACATAAAACTTCTTATAAAGCCATTTTAAAGGTTTCTTAGAAATCAATATTGTATAAGAATACTCTGTTTGAGCAATCTTAAAATCAATTTCTTTAAATAGGGAAATACTTCCTTTGGGAGTAATTTTATATCCACCTATTTTTAATATATCTTCCTTTAGCTCATCCTTTATTTGGATAATCTCCATACTTATTATAAAAACAACATAGCCTTCACACACTACAACGGTAACTATTTTTGCCCATAGTACATCTGGAACAAACATATGCCAAGCTATAAAAGGAAGCAAAGCTACTCCTACCGCAGTCACTAGTAGAAGCACCCTCCAAATATAATTTTTCTTTCTTTTTCCTTCATTAGTTAAATTTTCATCATAATAAAGATGACCTGGACCTGAAAAGTTAAATAGATATTCCTTAAAAAACGACACCATAGCCGCTCCCCAGGAAGATTTCTTTTGTTCCTTCATATTACACAATCTCCTCTGCTATATGGTTATTTTTTGTTTGACTTCTACATTAGCAATATTTGTTACTAACATTATACTTCATCAACCTAAAAAACAGAAGATTTTTTCTTGTTCATCTAAAGCAAAAAGCACCTGTCATTTTCAAAGCGAAAACAGCAAGTGCCTTATAGTTCCATATTCAATTTTAGGTACAAAAAAGTAGGAGACCTTTTCAGATTTCCTGCTTAGCACAGCTGTGAAGATTTGCAGGAACATCAAACGCAGATGTTCCGGAAACTCTGCCAGTTTCGATAAAATTTCCCTATAGATTCTTTCCGGCACACTACGGTCATGGTGGACATGCATTTGTCACTTCTTTAAAAGATACCAGTTCTATAGGTTTGCTGGGGTTCATCCGTTCCTTAGAAAAATGGAAGAGTTCCAAAAACCATACATTCGCATTCCAATTGATTTCAGGGGCCTGCAAAAATAGAATTTTTCTGCTCATTCTTATGACAGCAAATCCCATGCTTTTCTTCTTCCTGCAAAAAATGTTCCGATAGTTCCTGTTCAAACCGCTGTTCTTCCTCCATTGTCATGGTTTCAATATCAGACACTTGCTCAAAAGGTAGCATCATATGTGTCACCTCCTTAAGAGTTCAATAAGAGACATATTTTTTTGATGTCTTAACGCAATCTCTGATACCAACAAAGAACAAATCTTTAAATCGCTTTGAGTTCCCGATTATAATAAGCTATACCTGCAATTACAATAAGGGCTATACCTGATCCAATCATAATCCACTGCAAGGGAAGAATATCGGCCAAAGGGCCAAACATAGCCATACCAATCGGTAAAAAGCCAGCATACATCGTGCCAAGTAATCCAAATACACGCCCCTGCATAGAGGTGTCCGCTTTTTCTTGTAACATAGTGGTAATTGCTGTTTGCACCATTGTTAATGCGACTCCATAACATACCATTAGGCCAAGGTAAAAATAAAATTCTTTGAAAAGCTCATTCCGATTGCAAAAGAGCCAAACGCAAAAAGTCCAACTGCCAAAGTTTTTCCTCGATGCTTAAAACCTCCCCATGTACTCATAATAATTCCACCTGCCATCATACCTGCGAACCCTACTACTTCCACTGCGGTAAGATACCAGTAAGTATCACCAAATACTCGCCGAACAAGAAGTCCTGCGAGATAGCCTGCTGGAACACAAAAAAAAGTAAATAGTCCGTAGATGATTAAAAGTTTTCCAATTAGTTTGTCTGCAAAAGCGTATTTGACACCAATTTTCATGTCAGAAAAAACACTGACCTTCTCAATGGAAGTATTTTGTTTCGGAAGTGCCAAGCAGGACAATAGGCCCGTTCCCAAGACCGCCGTTACAATGTCTATCATAATCGTTGTTCTCAATGTGCTGATTGCAAAAACTGCACCTGCTGCCGCCGGAGCCGCAAAATTAACAATAGACTGCATTGTTACATTGATGCCGTTGTACCGCATAAGCTGATCTTCCGGGATAAGCTGTGGGATAACGGCATTGACCGCTGGAGTTTGTATTCCTGCCCCCAAGGAGCGTATGACCGACATAACAAGCAAACTGCCGAGCAAAGCAGGCTCCGATGAAATATGCGGAATTGCCAATACCATTACGAAAGTGACAAATGCAATCAACAGATCTGCGCCTATAATCAATTTTTTCCTGTGGTATCGGTCTGCCCATACGCCGCCTATAAATGAAATGAGAAATTGCGGCAGATAGGAACAGACTGTAAATGCAGCCACCCACACGCCGCTGGATGTTTGCATGGTTGCATACCAAACGAGCGCCATTTGAACAAGTGTAGAGCCAAAGAGTGTGATACATTGACTGGTTAAGAAAAGGAGTATTCTTTTCTGCCAGCCGGTGCGTTGCGTGTCATCCATGTTGTATATCCTCCTGTTTTTTAGGAGGGAGCACAAAGCGCTGCGTGGGATAGCCAAACTCTGTCAGCAATTCTTTTTCGGCAAAACCAAGTTGCAATAGCATATCTCGATGCCCTGTATCGGCCTTGTCCTGTTCTCGAAAGGTTGTCGTGCTGATTTCCTGCCCTGGAAGATATGTTTCCAATAAGGCATCCAAGAATAACTTTTGAAGTCCGCTATTTCGATATTGCGGATGTACGCCAAGAAATTCTATACTGCCCGAAGAATAGGTAAATGCCATCGCTCCAATGAGAATATCTCCATCCCTTAGCACAAGCGCACGCTTTTCGTCAATACTTTCTTCCAACTTAGCTAAGTAGTCATCTTCATCCATTACGGGATACCCATCAATAACAAGCCGCATTAAGTTCATCCAATCGACAATATCTTTCTTTTCTGCTAACCGAATATCCTGTATTGTAAATTCCATAGCCATCGTTCCTCGATATAAAATGAACCGCAACTGCAAAGGATAAAAGTTCCGTTCTTCACGATACTCCGCAGGCGGCGATTTATACATGGCCTTAAAAGCTAATGAAAACGATTGCTGGCTCTCGTATCCACAGATAAAAGCAATTTCGATAATAGGTTTATCCGAAAAGACCAGAAGTTTTGCCGCCTCTGTAAGCTGGCGGCGTTGCACATAATCATGAATTGTCATTCCTACGGTTTTGGTAAATAGTCGGTGTAAGTGATATTTTGAATAGTGAACCGCCTCCGCAACCGTTTCTAATTCCAGCTTTCCGTCAAGATGACTTTCGATATAGTCAATGACTGCCTCTATGCTGATGACTGATTGATTGCCCATTTATGTTCCCTCCTTTCCATCAAGCATAATAACAAAATCAAAGAAGATTGTTTTAATAATTATTGCGAATTTTGAAAATCCTCTGTGAACTACTCAGTGATTGAATTGCCAAGCATCTAGTTCCTTTTATTATAGTTACCTGATTTATCAGATAGGTACCTATTGGAGCCTATTCCGTGATAGATCTTCGAAATAATATCCAGGTACTTAGGAAATAACATACCAGCAAGAGTATAAGAATGGATATAGTAATGGATACCACTACCGGCAAACCAAATCATACACCTAACTGTTTCATTACAAGACCTTTTATATCCTGTTTCTCGACACCTAATTTGCGAAGCGATAACGATACGGTCCGACATCCAAAAGCTGCTGTAAAGATAAGATGGTAAGACATATTACCATTAAAACCACGGCACCATAAATCATTGCTGTCTTCAGAATGAAGTTCATACCCTTTCTGCACGCTCATCATTTATATGGCATCACCACATAAAATCCTTTGCCTTTTCTTCTTACTAAAACTGAACTTCTTCTTTGCTTTTTATTCTTTAACCAGTTTATGAATTACAAAATAAACTACTGCCATTGCTAGAGATACAACCAATCCAATATAAAACTCTGGATACGCCTACTTCAAACTCTTCTTTTGCTTCCCAAGGAAATTGTGCTGTATAATTAAGACCAATCACATCACAATCGATAAAAAGAGGAATATAGTGTGCTACTTCTCCTGCATCTCCCCCTTTCCATGTATATAAATAACCGCCTTTTTCATAAAATGATCCTCCACAAATTAGAATTTGATAAGCTCCTCTAAGAGATTATGTTTCAATTTTCTTCTATGTATTTCACTACTCTATCTATATTTCCGCTTTCATATTCATCATGTGTTAATTCGAAACACTCATCCTTATTAACATTGCTATAGTCTATATACCTAGCAATATCTTCCGGAATTAAAAACAAGTTTACTCCTTCTCGTTTCAGCGATTGTAAATCTCCATGATTGACATCAACAATTACTTCCGCTTCCCAACTTTTCGCTTCAATCACAGACTGTAAATTCTCTTTTAATACAGTACTTCTCTTTTTCTTTAAAATGTTAAAATGCCCATCATGCCCAATCTGTGAATTTCTCCCATTCGTTACATATGGTACAATAGCTATTTTTTTTATCATTAACTTGTCCTCCTTTTCCACTTCTTATAACTTTTAATTTATACCAACAACTTCAGATTTGTTGCTCACATTATACCTATCAACCTAAAGAATGGAAGATGTTTTCCTGCTCCCTAAAACAAAAGCACCTGCCATTTTCAAAGTGAAAACAGCAAGTTCCTTAAAGTTCCATATCCTGTTTTTTGCTTTTCACCGGAATTGTCCGGCTGACTTCACGCTCTGCCATTTCTTTCTTTTTGCGGCTCAACTGCTCTATAATGGAACTTTTGGCTTTCTTCTTGATTTGCTCCGTTCCGGCTTTTTTGACCTCTGGTTTCATCAGCGTAGTTTGGATTTTCTGAATGGTTGATTTCATAGCATTTGTGATTCTGGCAATCACGCCATCCAATCGTTTCGTTGCATACTCGATTTCTTTGAAGCCTTCCGCTTAGGGGAGAGAACCCATACTTTAGACTACTCCACTAGCTTAATATCCTCCTTGTGCGTTTCCAGTTTCACAGTATCAGCAACGACCTCAACCGTTTTGTCATAGGCAATATCGGCAACCTCGTCCACCAGAGCTTCCACATCTTCAATCTTCATCGTGAGTTCTTCCAATTTTTGCTCCTGTGCTGCCACTTGCTCCAAGCCTTTTCCTGTTGTGGGGCAATCTCTCCATATTGATTTTCACAGTCGAACACATGACGCTCGTGAATATGAGGGGTGCTTTCACCCAAGTGCAGCGCCCAATTCAGGATATGGACATGAGAGCCGATTTCACATGAGTTCCTCCTTTTCTTTTTGATTTCCCCTACAGGAGAGACGGGCAGCGAAGCTGATTCCTTGCGGCTTTCTGCGTCAAGTAATATACCCAGTACTAAGTGGCGAAACGCCACTTAACTGGGCAAGGCTGCCGCCCTTGACCTGCACAGGGGTATTGCATTCCCTGTACCCATGCACAAAGAGTTGCACCCTCTGTACTCCCGCCCGAACAAACTGACTTCGCCCTGTCCCAAGTTCTGTCAGTTCCTTCGGTTTCTTCATCTGACCTTGACGGTTATATTCAGTTCGGCAGATTGTTATTACAATGCCTGTTTTAGAATGTGGCAAATATTTTACTTTTATAAAATCATCTTTATGAATACCATTTTCCCAATACAAATTTAAATCATATAGTTTACCACTATCCTTTTCTTCCACAACAACATTGTAACATTCTAACTTATTTGATGATTCTATATTTGAACCTTTTACTACAATCCCTTCCGTTATTACTGCTCCTTTGCTTACCACAATCGGAATATCCATCAACGCTGATAATCCAAAACTGCAACTTACAAAAATCATATTAGAAATCACTATCAAATTGATAAGAAAGTCAACTATTCTTTTCCGCTTTTTTAGCATATCTCTTAGACGACATTGTATCATCCTGTCTGGATTAAATCTAATCCACCCTTTTCTTATATATCTCACTAATAAATATCCTACAAACGCATAGATGATAAAAACTTTTCCATATGTTGATTTGCCCGACGAAGTTCCAGAAAGTTACACTATTCAAGATGTCGCATTGTTTTCAAAAGGGTATATTGAGGATTATCCTGTTTTTGTCTGGAACACCAATGATGGGCTGTTGGTATTGGGGTATCCGAAAGACAGCTATACAAAACTCGCCAGCAATTACTATTCCATTGCAGCACTTCGACGTCTCCCTATCTTTGTGCTTGGAATGTTGGGATTAGATGTTCTGTGCCTATTTTGTGCCTATTATTTCTCCAAACGCAAAATCATTCGTAATATCGAACCGATTGTATCGGCTGTGGAAACTCTGGGAGACGGAAAGCCTGTTTCAGTTTGTATCAGCGGCGAATTATCGAAAATCGCAAATAGCGTGAACAAGGCTTCTTCTATTTTGAACAGACAAAATGAGGCGAGGGCGAACTGGATCAGCGGTGTTTCTCATGATATCCGCACACCCCTCTCCATGATTATGGGATATGCAAATCGTATTGCAGAAAATAAATCTGCCAACAAAACCATCCGAGAACAGGCAGAAATAGTACAGAAACAAAGTGTAAAGATCAAAGAACTGGTACAGGATTTGAATTTAGTATCGCAGTTAGAATATGAAATGCAGCCGCTTCATAAAGAAGTGGTTCGCTTATCCAAACTGCTGCGCTCCTACATGGCTGACCTATTGAATACGGGGATTTCCGATAGCTACATTATTGGAATTCAGATTGATCCTGATGCCGAAAATGCTGTGTTGGAATGTGATGCTAGATTGATTTCACGAGCCGTGAATAATCTCGTTCAGAATAGTGTCAACTACCCACGACCTAAAGGTCATGGGCTTGTAACTGCCCAGTCGTACT
>Snoopy_p1__coassemble_178_pt1 | contig 64211 bp, 62 predicted proteins | sample Snoopy_p1__metabat2_low_PE_026 | metagenome-assembled genome bin Snoopy_p1
ACGGTGGTGTGAGAGGTCGAAATTTCTCGCCTAAGAGGAATTTCTCCTACTCGATGTTTCGTAAAATGTAGATAAAGAGAAGTATTAAAAACAGAACTGAAATGTATAAGGAAGAGAAATGCGGGCATACTGACAGATAGAACAGAGTAGCAAGCGAAAAAGTGGGGGTAGTCAGTATGTTAAATTTTTTATGTGGGATGTGGGCCGGAAGTACGATCGGAGTGTTGGTGATGTGTCTGATTCAAGGAGGCAAAGAGGGAGAAGTGAGAGAAGACAAAGAAAAGTAAGAAGAAGGGGAAGAACATTTTTTAGAAAAAATGTAGAAATTAGTAACAAAAATATAAGAAAAAATAGCTTGCATCAGAGGGAATCGAAAGGTATAATGTGTTTACATCATTTCAAATTCATTTCAATCAAATCAATTTTCGCAGGTACGGGTCGTACCAATATCCGATAGGATGTTGTTTCATGGACTTTCTGATTATAAAAGAAAGGAAAGAGTATGAATTATCAACAATTTATTGAAGAAGTAGAAAGACGAGTAAAGGAAAAAATCAAGGGAAATGAGACGATGACCGTCTATATCCACACAGCTGTTAAGAATAATGGAAAAGAACGAAAAGGGATTACTGTGTCAGAGAAAGGAATCCATATTTCGCCTACCATTTATTTAGAAGAATATTTTCAGCAGTTTCAGGAAGGGAAGCCGATTGAGAAAATTGTGGAGAAGATTCTTCAACTTTATGAGGAAGTTAAGTGCAGTCATCCATGCGAGGAGAGTCTTTTGCAGAATTATGAAGAGCTGAAGGGAAAATTTGCGTGCAAATTGATTCATCGGGGGAAAAATGAAAAGCTACTGAATGACATCCCTTATGTTCCGTGGATGGATCTGGCAATAGTAGTGTTTGTCCTTTTGGAAGTCAGTCCATATGGAACGGCGACAGTTCTTGTCAGGAAGGAACACTTGGAAATATGGGGACTGACAGAAGCACAACTTTTCGATGAGGCGAAAAAAAATACGCCGATTCTGCTTCCGTACCAGTTTTGCCCGATGCGGAAGCTGCTTCGGGAAATCTGTCCATATGCAGTGGATGAGGGAGAAGAGGAAGAAGAAAGTCTATATGTACTTTCCAACAAGCTGAGAAGTTTTGGAGCAGCAAGTATGCTCTATGATGGGATCCTTGAGAAGGTGGGGCAGAAGCTGGGAGAGAATTATTATATTCTTCCGAGCAGTATCCATGAGGTGATCGTTGTCCCGGAGAGCAAAAGTCCGGTGAAGCAGGATCTGGAAGAAATGGTCAGAGAGATCAATGAAACACAGGTGGAAGAGGAGGAAGTGCTTTCAGACAGAGTATATTATTTCAGTCGAAAGGAAAATCGATTGTTTTTATAGTTGGGCTTTACTTTTGAAAAAAAGTATGTTATTATAAGAAAGCGGTTTACGAAGTAAATGCGCCATATACACCTATAGCTCAGGGGATAGAGCACCGCCCTCCGGAGGCGGGTGCGGCGGTTCGAATCCGCCTAGGTGTGTATACCAATAGGAGGTAATTATGAAGCGGTCGAAGCAGACGGCGAATTCTTTCAGGAGGTATATCAGGCGTTACTTAAAAGCAATGTGTAGAAAGAGAAGAAATCAGAAGAAGCATCGAAGTGTGAGGTGTCAGAGAGCACAAGTGCTGTTTCGCATGAGTTTTATCCTGATTATCGCCAGTATTCTTTTTACCAATGAAAAATCACAGAAGATCACATCAGAGAAATCAAAGTCAGTTCAGACATCTGAGCATTATCTATTAGAGAACAATCCATTAGAAAAAAATAAATATCAGCCATTGAATTACCTTGTTGTGGATTATTTTACAAAACTATCTTCAGGAGATTTGGATGGAATTTGCAAACTATATGAGTCATTTAGTGAAGAATCTTTCGAAAAGATAAAGACTGGACAGAATCTGGCTGAATGGTATCAGGGAATTGATATTTACACAAAGAAGGCGAAAGAGCCACATGCCTATGTTGCCTTTGTCAGTTATCATATGAAACTTCGCGGTGCAGATCTGCTTTTGCCTGGGCTTGAAACGATGTATGTCAGAGAAGAGAAAGATGGAACATTTCATCTTGTGGACAAACCTTATGAGCCGGAAGTTGAGCGGGAAATTAGAGCACTAGCCAAAGAAAGAGCAGTCAGAGAACTTCTCTGTCAGGTGGAAAATCAGTATGCCTATGCGAGCAGAGACAAAGAAGCATTGCAGAGCGCTTTGGCGTGGCAGCAAGGCGGTGATGAGTAGAGAGAACACAGAAATAGGCATAGAAAAAGATGCCCACAGGGAAACAAACTGAGGTAACCACTCAATTTGTACCGATGGGCATCTTTTTGCTGCTCAAAATTTTTTCGAAATCTAATTTAAATTGATCTTCTTCGACAAAATGTAGTGCGTGATCACATAGGCAATCACTGCCTGCACAATGGCGAGTATGAGCGAGTTCTTCGTAATAGAAAGAAAATATTCTGTCTGAGAATAAGATTCTGTGAAGAAGCGGGTTGTCTCCGAACCGAACCCGATAGTATTTGGAAGTGTCCCTGAGAGAACACTTGTCAGTAAAACAATCACTGAAACAAGGGCGGTCAGACCTAGATAAGTCAGCAGTGCCATTAAAATCCGATGTTTGGAGAACAGCTGTCCGACTGCAATGCAGAAGTAGATTAGAATAATCCCTGTGAATGCAGAGATGCAGTTTAATAAGAACATCAGGATAAAAAAGGCGTTGGAGTCCATTCCCAGTTCTTTTGTCAGAGCTTCAGATAGTTCCGGCCAGTGGGCGGAAACTTCTGGAACCATGACAAGAATGATAAAAGAAGCAAAGATAATGACAGTATCGATCAGCGCCCAAAGACCGCCAACCAGTGTACGGGCAAGCAGATGCTGTCCGGGCGTCACCGGCAAGGTAAAAGCCAGATATCCTTCATCACTAAACAAACTCTGATAGAACCGGACAGAGATAAACAGTTGTGTACCGGTACTGATGCCCACAAGCGAAAACAAGTAGAGCGTGATCAATATGATAAAGACAACAGTTGGAACCCGTTCGTAAATTTTTCCTGTAATAAAAAAGCGTCCGAGAATACTTGCAAGCAGAAGCAGAGCATGAAGTGGAAGCAACAGCCGTGACTGCGAGCGCATTTCATATTTCATTAATCGACTTAACATTGGAACACCTCCCGGAATAATGCATCGATGGATTTCTTCTGCTGCAAGCGAATCTCATCTACCGAATGGTTTAAAATCAGTTGTCCATTCTGAAGAAAGAGAACGCGATCGAGTATATTCTCAATCTCTGCGATCAAGTGCGTAGAGAGCAGAATCGTCGCATTTTCGTTGTAATTAGAGAGAATGGTACTCAGAATATACTGTCGGGCAGCAGGATCGACACCGCCGATCGGCTCATCCAAAATATAGAGATCGGCATCCCGGCTCATGACAAGGATGAGCTGCACTTTTTCCCGGGAACCTTTTGACAATGTGCGGAGTCTGGCGTCCGGACTGATCCCGAGGCGCTCCAGCATTTCCAGTGCACGTTCTTTGACAAAGTTCTCATAGAAATCATCAAAATAAGCGATGATTTCACGCACTTTCATCCAGTCGTTCAGATAGGTGCGCTCAGGGAGATAAGAAACAATCTCCTTTGTCCGTGTGCAAGGAGCCATTCCATCGATCAGGACTTTTCCGGAAGTAGGAGTGAGAAGTCCGTTGATCAGCTTGATCAGTGTAGATTTTCCACTTCCACTTGGACCGAGAAGCCCTACAATCTGTCCGCGCTCCAGTGTAAGTGAAAAATCAGAAAGTGCAGGAAAATGATTGTATTCTTTTGTTAAAGACTGACATTGTAATATTGGATCCATCTAGTTCTCCCCCTCTGCTGCTTTTGTTACTAAAGTAAGCAGCTCTGCACGTGAAAAGCCGAGCTGCTCCATCTTCTGAAAAAATTCTTGAATATGTTCTGTTGCAAGTTCCTTTTTCATTTGTGTCAACATCTCTGTGTCTTCTGTGATAAATCTCCCGCTTGTCCGCTGTGAGTACACAAGACCGCTGCGTTCGAGCTCTGACAATGCTTTTTGCATTGTGTTCGGGTTGACGGCAGCTTCCAGTGCAAGATCCCGGACAGAGGGCAATTTATCTCCAGGCTGATAGACTCCCGCGATAATATCCCTTTGAATACGCTCCATGAGCTGAAGGTAAATTGGGCGGTCATTGTCCAGTGTCCATGACATAATTTTATCACCTCGTTTGTATTATTGATATAATACAATTATTTTAAAGAGAAATGGAAGAAAAGTCAAGAGAATGGAGAAAAGGATTATTCATTTGCAGAGATAATCTGGTCCGCAAGGTCTGGATAAAAGGTCTGGCGGCGAAGCATCTCCATCTCGTATTTATATGGTGCGTAGGATTTCTTCTCTTTTGTCGGAGAAGGAATGTAAGGGGTCTCAAGGATTTTCGGGACATCTGTAAAATCCGGGTGATGTACGATATAGGAGAGTGCATCAAATCCGATTTCTCCAAATCCGATATTGGCGTGTCGGTCTTTGGCGGCTCCGGAAGGATTCTTACTGTCGTTGACATGGAAGACTGCAATCTGATCCTTTCCGATCAGACGGTCAAACTTTTCGATGACACCGTCAAAGTCATGGATGATATCGTAACCGCTGTCGCTTGTGTGACAAGTGTCGAAGCAGACGCGCAGTTTGTCGCTGTGAATGACACCGTCATAGATCTGTGCGAGTTCTTCGAAGCTGCGTCCGATCTCAGAACCCTTTCCCGCCATGGTCTCCAGTGCAATGTTACAAGGGGTATCAGCTGTGAGTACCTCGTTGAGTCCTTTGATAATCTGTGCAATTCCAGCTTCGGTTCCTGCTCCGACATGGGAGCCTGGATGCAGAATCAATGTTTGACTTTTGCAGGCGGCAGTCCGTTCAATTTCGAGCTGAAGAAATTGTACTGCAAGCTCGAAAGTCTCAGGCTTTACAGAGTTTCCGAGATTGATGATGTAGGGAGCGTGGACGATGATTTCTTCAATCTGATGTCGGGACAGATAGTCCCATGCGGCATCAATATTTAATTCGTTGATAGACTTTCTTCTTGTATTCTGGGGTGCCCCGGTATAGAACATAAATGTATCTGCACCGTAGGAAACCGCTTCTTTTGCGGAGCCAAGCAGCATTTCCTTGCCGCTCATTCCAACATGTGAACCTAATTTCATAGATAGACCTCATTTCTGTAAAGTCCCCCGCAGGGGGGACTATTTTTTGATGAATTTTTCTTTTGGCATTTTGCAAAGTGGGCAGGTAAAGGAGTCAGGAAGTTCCTCAAAAGGAGTTTCTCCGTCATAGACATATCCACATACCGAACATACCCATGTTTCTTTTTTTGTCAGAGTTTCTGTTTTTTCAGTTTCCTCTTCCGGAAGATAGGTCGGAGCATTTTTAGGACTCTTTCCTTTGATGACTTTGTGGTAGTAAGCATAAGTCATAGCAGGATCTGTCCCTTTGCTATCGCCATCGATCACTTCCCCAAGGAAGACGGTGTGTGTGTTTGTCTCCATCTGATCAATGATCTTACAGACGATATATCCGCAGCAGTCAGTGAGTACAGGCAAATGTTCCTGCTCCTCATAAGAAACTCCGGCAAACTTATCTGTGTCGCGACCGGACTGAAAGCCAAACTGACCAATCAGTGAGGGGTCAGACTTTTCGGATAGGATAGAAACAGCAAAAACACCGGCACGTTTCATACAGTCGTTTGTATAATTATCATGATTCATACTTACTGCGATGGTAGCCGGAGAAGATGTGATCTGCATAACACTGTTGGCGACACATCCGGTTGGACGACTTCCATCCAGGGTAGTAACGACGTAGACTCCGTAAGACAAATTGCGAAAAACATTTGTGTTCATAAAAAAATCCTCCTTTATCTTTGATAATAGTAATTGTTACTGAAATTATATCACAAATGAATGCCAGTTACAACTAGTATACGGAAGAAAAGCAGATAGATACAAATGTTTTTAAAATAGGTAGTTGTTGCTCTATCTTTCTTGTGCTAAAATAATGTATTAGCAATCGATGCACAGAATCATCAAAAGATGAAGATGGAGGTATTATGAAGAAAATTTTTGAATTTATACAGGAAGAATTGGAAAATGCATTTGAAGCGGCAGGGTATGATCGCGGACTGGGAAAGGTTACGTTATCAAACAGACCGGATCTATGTGAATATCAGTGTAATGGAGCAATGGCAGGCGCTAAGACGTATAGAAAAGCACCGATCATGATCGCGAACGATGTTGTGGAAAAACTTCAGGAGAGTACATGTATTCAGGAAGCAGAGGCAGTTGCTCCTGGATTTATCAATCTGAAGCTTGACAGAGAGTTCCTTGCAGGTTACTTAAATCAAATGAGCGAAGATGCACATCTTGGATTTGAAACTGCAAAAGAGCCGAAGACAATTATTGTTGATTACGGTGGAGCGAATGTGGCGAAACCACTTCATGTTGGTCATCTGCGCTCAGCGATTATTGGAGAGAGCATCAAGCGGATCGGAAAATTTGCAGGGCATCATGTGATCGGTGACGTTCACCTTGGTGACTGGGGATATCAGATGGGACTTGTGATCACAGAGTTAAAGAAGAGAAAACCAGAACTTCCGTATTTTGATGAAAACTTTGCGGGGGAATATCCGGAAGAAGCTCCGTTTACAATCGGGGAGTTGGAAGAAATCTATCCGACTGCAAGTGCTTATGCAAAAGAACATGAAGACTATAAAGAAGAAGCGCTTCAAGCGACTTTTCTGTTACAGAACGGACACCGTGGTTATCGTGCAGTGTGGAAACATATCATGAATGTGTCTGTTGCTGACTTGAAGAAGAATTATGGCAACCTGAATGTGGACTTCGATCTCTGGAAGGGAGAGGCGGATGCACAGGAGTATATCCCGGATATGGTAGAATACATGAAGAAAGAAGGGTATGCACATATCGACAATGGGGCTCTTGTTGTAGATGTAAAAGAAGAGACAGATACAAAGGAAATCCCGCCATGTATGATCCTAAAATCAGACGGTGCAGCGCTCTATGATACGACAGATCTTGCCACTTTGATCGAACGTGAAAAATTATACCAGCCGGATGAAGTGATCTATGTTGTTGACAAACGTCAAGAGCTTCATTTTGTACAGGTATTTCGCTGTGCGAGAAAGACAAAGATCGTGAATGAGAAAACAGATCTTCAGTTTGTCGGATTTGGCACGATGAATGGAAAGGACGGGAAGCCGTTCAAGACAAGAGATGGCGGTGTGATGCGTCTGGAAAATCTGATTCGTGAGATCAATGAGGAGATGTACAAAAAAATTACTGATAACCGCACCGTATCAGAAGAAGAGGCGAGAAAGACAGCACAGATCGTTGGACTTTCAGCAATTAAGTACGGAGATCTCTCCAATCAGGCATCAAAAGATTATGTGTTTGACGTAGACAGATTTACTTCCTTTGAAGGGAATACAGGACCATATATCCTTTATACGATCGTGAGAATCAAATCAATCCTTGCAAGATATGCAGAGATGGAAGGAAGTAAGACAGATGTAAAACTCCTCTCAGCATGTTCAGACAGCGAGAAAGCATTGATGTTAGAGGCTGCAAAATTCAACAGTGTGATTGAAAATACGCTGGAAGAACTGGCTCCGCATAAAATCTGTGCATACATTTATGATCTGGCAAATACATTCAATCGCTTTTATCATGAGACAAAGATTCTTGCAGAAGAAGACAAGGAGCGTCAGGCAAGCTTTATTGCACTGCTGACAGTGACAAAGAAAGTACTTGAGACATGCATTGATCTGCTCGGATTTGAAGCACCGGAGAGAATGTAGGAAGGATAAGCGGTACAGATGACAGAAAAATTATTTTATCAGGACAGTCATAGAAGTACGTTTACGGCCATCGTGCAGGAAGTAAGACCGTCGGGGAACGGGTATGAGATTATTCTTGATCGAACTGCTTTTTTCCCGGAAGGCGGTGGGCAAAGCTCAGATACCGGAAGTCTCGGAGGTGTTTCAGTGAGTGATGTGCAGGAGATAGATGGGAAGATCATTCACTACACGGATGGGCCTCTTGTGGAAGGAACGGAAGTAGAAGGATGTATTGACTGGACAGAACGTTTTTCGAAAATGCAGCAGCATACTGGGGAGCATATTGTTTCGGGGCTGATTCATAAGATATATGGATATCATAATGTAGGGTTTCATCTCGGGACAGACAGTGTGACACTTGATTTTAACGGAGTTGTTCCGAAAGAAAAACTGCATGAAATAGAACAGCTTGCCAATGAGGCAGTTGCAAAAAATCTCCCGGTGCAAGTATTGTATCCGACGGATGAGGAACTTTCAAAGATCAGTTACCGGAGTAAGATTGAGATTGAAGGGCAGGTACGGATTGTTGTGATTGATGGATATGATGTCTGTGCCTGCTGTGCACCACATGTGAAGCAGACGGGAGAAATCGGTTTGATCAAACTTGTCGGCATGCAAAATTACAAGGGCGGTGTGCGCATCTCGATGCTCTGTGGATTTCGTGCGCTGGAAGATTACTATCAGAAAGAAAAAAATAACCGGGAAATTGCAGTGATGCTTTCGGCAAAAGAATATGAGACAGCGGTGGAAGTGGAAAGACTTCAGGAAGAACTTGCGATGAAGAAGGCAAAAATTGCAGAACTGGAACAGAAGTTTTTGGAACAGAAAGTAGAGACGCTTGATGTTTCCGGTGAAATTGTCTGCCTGTTTGAAGAGACAGATCCGGTTATGACGCGTGAACTGGTAAATCTTCTCTTGAAAAAAGGAGCAAAGATGGCAGCTGTCTTTTCTGGAAATGAGAGAGAGGGTTACCGATATGTGCTCGGAAGCCGCAGCCTGGATGTCAGGAAAAATGGAAAGCTTCTCAACGAAGCGTTTCATGGACGCGGGGGAGGAAAGCCGGAGATGGTGCAGGGAACTGTACAAGGGAAAAGAGAAGAGATTGAGGCGTTCCTGAATTGTAGATAGCAATAGAGAAGAAAAATATCTGCTAAAACAGATGGACGAGAGACAGAAAAGCAGAAAGAAGAGAGGAGACTGGATGAAGCAGAGAAGTATTTTAGGGCGAGTGGCTGTTCCGCTTTTGATCTATTATGGAATATCGCTCGTCATTACGATGTTTGCAAGCGCCATTGTTGCCGGACTGAAGATGCCACAGTATCTGAATGGTCAGGTCGAGTATGCACAGATGGTAACCGAGATGACCAATGAGATTTTAAAGTATACGACTATCATCACTGGAGTGACAGCGCTTGTAGCGATACCGATATTTTGGTGGATGTTCCATAAAGATAACCGTATCAGAAGACAGATGGGGATGGCTGAACCAGCGAAAGCCTCACCGGTAAAATATGTCTGGATTGTTATACTTGGTGTGGCGGCTTGTGTGGCGCTGAACAATATTCTTACGTTGAGCAATCTTGCGATGATTAGCTCTTACGAAGAAACTGGGGCAAATTTTTATAAGGTGAACATTGTGGCACAGATTATCTGTCTGGGGATTCTGACGCCGATTGCAGAAGAACTTACTTTTCGCGGTTTGATTTTTAAACGTTTGCGGGAAGTAATGAACATGAAACGAGCTATTTTGATCAGTGCACTGATTTTTGGGATTTATCATGGCAATCTTGTTCAGGCAGTTTATGGAGGTGTGCTGGGTGCCCTGCTTTCATATGCTTATGAAAAATACGGATCGATCAAAGCACCGATACTTGCACATATGGTATTAAATCTAACCTCTGTGATCTTGTCAGAAATCGGTGGATTTAGTTGGATGTTTGAACAGCCGATGCGAATGGGAATTGCAACAGTTGCATGTGCAGCAATCTCTGCAACAATGTATGTTATGATTCAGAGAATCGGGCAGGGAGAAGCAGACCCAAGGTCAGAAGAGCAGTAAGAAAGATAGCAAAAGAATTGACAAAGGGGTTGTTAGGAAATAGATAGCTCTGAGTAGGGGTAGATTTGACTCGCATGAGTCAAATCTACCCCTAAAACTTCTCGGTAACAAGATGGATAACAAAACTATCTTTTTCTCCTTACATGTTATAATGTAACTATGATAAGCAATAAATATTATAACGATTTTTTGAATTACTACAACAAAAAATTAACTTTAGCTTCTTCGAATTGCGTTTTCCCGACGACGATCCAGTCTATATCCTGAAAAAAGTGATGGAGAAATTAGAGTTTTCTGGCTTATTATCCAAGTGTTAGATAAGGGGGCAGATCCAATCCAATTATGATGTATGCTGTAGTGCCTTATGCAAACATGCGTAGGGGAAGAGTTGTTGACAGTATTGTGGAGTTGAGGGAAAGAGACATTGCTTTTATTTGGCTTACAAAAGCTCAGAAACCAGAACAAGATGCTTTTTACGACTTCAAGAATGAGAAATTGACTGCTGATGTACTGAATGATTTGAATTATCAGTTACTCTGCTTGCCAAAAGGAGGACTTTTCGTACTAAAAGTTCTTTTTATTGCTGGTGTAAAAATCGAAGCCAATGCGAATAGCTATACGTTTGTATGGAGATAGACAATCAATTATCATTTCATTGGTTCGTTGTATCAGAAATCTAGTGTTTTGAGTGAGGAAAATGAGTATGGTATCAAATATGACATTCCCTATGCATATATGTTTGTGATTGAAGGGATGGATAAAGTAAGAGATGTTATTGAAAAGAACCAAGAACGAAAATTGATAAAACATAAAAAGTTATCTAATGATACAATCATAGAGATTAATAATTGTTCGCCATTGGAGATACTGAAACTCTAGAAAAATCTGATACAGATTGCAGAGAAGGAGTAGATTAAGTTTGTTTATGGCAAAGGGAAGAAAAAACCAGAAATTTAGTAGATTTGCGAAGAGGTTGAAGTATGTGTTGTAAATAGTGTTTTGAAATTATAGGAATCGACAGAAACAGCTATTACAAAACGGATTTGGAAGTTACTTTTATAAGAATGAAAGAGGATTATATGCTGAACAGACAGTTAAAAGCAGTGCATAAAGGTCAGATAGCAGTGGAGTTTCGTTGTCCAAATTTATGTCAGTAATAACCGGATAGATTATAACACGCTGATTCCGGTTTTAGAAAAACATAAAAGAGTATTTGGAGATATCCTTGAGGAAGTGACAGCAGATAGTGGGTATTGCAGTGAAAAGAAGTTTCTGTACTTAAAAGAACATAAGATCTCCAGCTATACTTTTAAGTATATGGATCAGCAGACGGAGTGGTTGTGAACACAAAGATTTTACACCAATACTTTTAATCCGAAACACCATTTCTTAGAAAGACGAGAGGATTTCTCGCCGTTTGACTTACAATTAATCTACCAGTTCGATTTTTTCATTATTTATTATAATGTGAAGATCTTTTTTTTGAGCTTTATACGACGTTACCTTTTCTCCCGGATATACAACTGGAAAATATAAGTACTTAATTTCATCAGACATTGTATTCATTATTTTTTCTATATAATAAATATCTGCATTAGAAAGAGTCGTCCATTGATGCGCATGTGTATGAAATATTCCCAAAAACTCTTTTCCTTGTTTGTTTAATGTTAAAATCCATTTATTAAGATTTTTGACATTTGGAATGTACTTTATAGCTGGATCATGAGCCGTCTTTATCCCTTCATCCAATATTACAGTGTCTACTTTTGAGTCTATACCCATTAAAATCCCGCCTACTTCTGGAGGAACTTTCGGACAATTTATTAATTTATTGTATGCTTCTTTAGAAATCAGCACTTTTAACCACCTCTTGCATTAAAAATGATCACATTTCATAATAAAAGGATCTTATTATGGCAATACATTCTCTTAAATTACCATACCAAAATCCTTTTATTTGTTTGCTACTTAGCCATCTGAAACTCGACAACGAGGACAATCATCTGTACATGCTGAATAAGCCTGTTTTGCTTCAAGTAGCATAGAATATACCATATCATCTTTATTAACTTTTTTCAAAATTGTCATATATAAATACACCACCTTTCATAATAACTTATTTAAATCTTCCCGGTAAAGAAGAATTAAATCTTTAATAATTGCTTTTGAAGGTGCGCATGCCTCCTTGCCAGAATATAGCTTTGCATTAATTTTACATCCACCTTGACAAATTGGGAGTATAGCACATGTATTGCATTCCTTATATGTCAATTTTGTATTGCAAAAAAAATTATATGCTTCGTTTTTTTCTATTCCTGTTTTTATATTTCCACTGGCATATTCCTTACGTCCAAGAGCTCTATGACATTTATAAATATCCCCATTAGGTGCAATAGAAAATACATTGGGGCATGTAGCATAACAATTAATTGGAGAAGGATATATTTTTAATAGTTTTAATAAACCATATGTATCATATTCATGTTCCTCACTATTATCATCTTCCATATCTGGAAATCCTCTATACAAATGATATTTTCTTCCGAATTTTATTAATGAAATATATGGATGTTCATCATATTCATCAAAATTATTAGAAATATTTTTTACAATTTCATCATCTGCATCAATTGGAGCAAAATATATTTTTAATTTAGTGGAATTATTAAATCTCTTAAGAAGATAATTCATTGTTTTAAGCGCTTTATTTTGCTTATTCGGATCAAAATTAATTCTTATTTTAATGCTAATTCCCATTGAAATTGCATTTTCTATGTTTTGCATTACCAACGCGAATGCATCTTTATATTGTTCATCATATTTTTTTATATAATTATAGTCCTCTCCAATTGCATCTACTGTTATCTGAACTTTTTCTACATTCCATAAATCAATAGCCTTTCTTGCTAGCCTTTTGTTAAACAAAGAACCGTTTGTTGTAATTTTACACCCATAAACAATATTTTTTTCGACTAATTTTTTTGAAATATAATCTATAATTTCACTAGCAAGAAGTGGTTCTCCACCGAACCATGTTATACCCAATTTTTCTCCGTTCCAACGTTGTTCAAGAAAGTCAACCAATGCGTCAGCTGTTTCATGCGACATACTTCCCTTACGATAACCATTTTCAAAACAATAAAAACAATGTGCATTACATTCAAGAGTAGGTGCTATAATTATATTGGCGATTTTTTCACTACTATTTTTCAAAACATCATTTCTGATGTTTTCCATATTTTTTACTTCATCGCATGCATCCTCAACTAAAAATCCCATACTATAAAGAGCTGATACTTCTGGAAGAGAGAAATCATCTTCATCAAAAATTTTCTTATACAGTTCATTTGGTAATTCTACAAGTGAGGTTGTGAATGTATTATAAACAAGTACTCCATTCTCTATCGGCTGACTTATATTAAAAATACTTTTTTTCATAGCTTTTCTCTTTCTTTCCCAAATATGATACTATTTTACTATATTTTTTTAAATGAAAGACATCCTTGTCTTTCGTGGGGATAATAATAACAACCATAGTGACCACAATATTGTCTTCCATTATGATCCTGGTCTCTAGGATTCCAATAAATACATCCATCAGCACAATTATGACCACAAAACGCTCCTTCTGGAATAACATATTTTTTTACATATTCTTTTTTCATAATACTTCTCCTTATCGCAAAAATTATGGATTCTACTTTTATCCATTCATAAATTTTATTGTAATTGTAATAAAAGTTATATCTGAATTAAAAGTAACTGTCTATATGATTTCTATATTTTCATTCTTTTGACTTAATCTTTCATTTCTTCTAATCTTTTCTGCCACATAAGCTGTTATCTCAGTATCAAATGATTGACATCCTATTATACCACTCTCAATAACATGATTGTCCCATACATCAGGATGTGAACATTCATATACGGTCATATCCGAGAGGATCACTTTTTTTCCATAGCAACAATTAGAACATTTTCTTTTTTTTATAGGTATTTTTTCCAATCTCTTTCTCCGAAGTTTCTCGTCTTCTTTAATTCTCTTTGTATGCTCGTTTTCTTCGAGTAATGCTGTAATAACAGCATACGCTATTATTGTTATTGTTCCTAATACAGCAATCACTACTACGGAGATAATAACCTTGTCTATTATCCCAAATACTCCCATAATTTCCACCTCTAACTTATTTTAAATATATATTATTTTAACTATATAGGCAAATAATAGCCTATATAGTTTATTTTATGTTATCACATATATCCATATAATTCAAGTATATATTAACTATAAAGGCGGTGACTTTATTTGGATTATTATGCAATTGGACAGCAAATACGAAAATTCAGAAAAGCAAATTCTTTTTCACAAGAAGAGCTTGCAGAAAAAGTAGGTATTTCAACTACACACATGAGTCATATAGAAACCGGAAATACAAAACTAAGTCTAGCGGTCTTAGTTAAACTTTCTTTAGTTTTAGAAGTCAGTACAGATGATATATTATTTGAGCACCCTTTAATTAACAAAAGCACTCTTATTGATAAAATAATAACAAATTTAGAAAAATGTTCTTCCAAAGAGCTTATCATTATACTCGATATTATAAATGCTACACAAATTTCCCTATCAAAACATTTATAAACTTACCATTTTTTTACGCATGGTAGCTTAATCATTAAACTCAAAATGGATTTGATTGAATACAAAACACAAGGAAATAATTATGATTAGTGTAAATAACATCGTGCTGTGTATCGAAGGAAAACGGTGTTTGAAGATGTCAATATTATTTACCGAAGGAAATTGATGCAGTTTGCTCAGTTAGAACAAAGCAATAGTAAAGTCAGCGTTGCTCGGGGAGAACGACTTTTTTCCTACTGTAGGGGGATTCAAACATGACAAGTTCCTTGCTTTGGTATTGTTATCATGTGAAATGCTTGTCTCTATAAGATAATAAAAGAAGTCATTTGTTCAAAAGTAGATTTCACCGATGAAGACGGAATTTGCGTCAGTGAACTCTTTGAAGTGTATGGATGTACAGACAGTAGTGGTCGTAAACACAAAGCAAAATGTCTTTATAAATATAATCATGAAAAAGATGTAGCGAAAAATAAAGGTATGGAGATCAATGAACAACGGTAATCTTTGAAAGAAAAGTCCTATGTAAATATAGAGGGTGAGAAAGGACCCTTAAATCGTCGATTCGCTCCACCCAAACGGAGGAACATTTTGAGAATATCAAAGAAAATGGAAGTTTTCGTCGGTTAGATTACAGGATATCAGAAAAAATATATAAAGAATTCATGCTGTATGCAATTGAAAAAAATAAAAAGAAATAAAATTGGTTTCTTTATGAAAAAATTAAAAAATTTGAGGAAAAAACTGAAGAACAGGTTGCTTAGAAAATGTGTACTTTCAAATATACAGTTGAGTTTTTTGTACCCTAAAATACAGAGAGAAAAGAAAAATACGAATCTCTCGCAGAAAATCAGATGTGAAAAACACTGATTTCTAAAGGAAATTCGTATTTTGCGATTTATAATTTAAAAATCGGTATTAGCCAACAGCTCTTTTTGCAGAGAGAAGAGAATCGGAACTATTTTGCAGGAACAATTTCCAACCAGTATCCATCAGGATCTTCAATAAAGTAGATTCCCATTGCTTCATTTTCGAAACAGACACATCCCATTTCTTTATGTTTTGCGAGAGATTCTTCGTAACAGTCTGTCTCAAAAGCAAGGTGAAATTCGTTGTCACCAAGATTGTATGGCCGGTCCCAGTCACGAAGCCATGTAAGTTCTAACTGGTGAGAGGTTTTGTTGTCGCCAAGATATACCAGGGTAAAACTTCCGTCTTCTGCATGATGTTCGCGGACAACATCAAGCCCGAGCGCTTCCTTATAAAAGGCAAGAGATTTTTCCAGATCTCTTACATTAAAATTATTGTGTACAAATTTAAAACTCATAGTCTGCCTCCTGAAATTTTTCTTTGAGTATAACTTGTCGGAGAAAAAATGTAAAGAAGTTTTCAGAATTTCAAAGTTAAGGGTGCGTGAGGAAAAGGAGGAAGCTAGGGTGGAAAAATATTACAAAAATGTTAAAAGTTATTGCATTTTAGGTGAAAAGAAGCTATAATAGCCCATATGAGAGTAGATATTTGATCTAAAGCAATAAATTTAGAAAGTCAGGATAGGTATTTTATGTATAAGAAAAAGTTTGGAAAATTAGTGATTGTTTCATTAATGGCAGCAGCCTTAACAGTGACACCGGTATTTGCTGCACCGACAGTCAATGAATTACAGCAGAAGAAAGCAGAAGAGCAGAATAAAGTAAGTTCTCTGCAGGCAGAATTGACAGAACTTCTTACAAAGATGAGCGATCTGGAAGCAGATCTGATTGAAAAAGGTACAGAAGTGACTCAGGCAACAGCAGATTTGGAAGATGCACAGAAGAAAGAAGAAAAGCAGTATGAAGATATGAAACTTCGTATCAAATACATGTATGAAGAAGGAAATACGACATTTGTTGAGAAACTTTTGACAGCAGACAGTATTTCAGAACTTCTGAATCAGGCAGATTTTGTACAGAGTGTCCATTCTTATGACAGAAAAATGCTTCAGGAATATGTGGATACTAAACAGCAGATCGCAGATTTGAAAGCGACTCTGGAGACAGAGATGGCAAATATGGAGCAGATGCAGGATGATTATGAAGGAGAAAAGCAGAATCTGAATGCAACAATTGAGACACATAGAGCAAATGTAGCAGATTTTGATGTGCAATTACAGGCAGCAGTTCAGGCAGCAGCAGAGGCGGCTGCTCAGAGAGAGGCAGAGCTCCAGGCTTCCGTAAATGAAATTACAGGTGGCCAGAATAATGGCAACACTGGTGGTCAGTCAGGAAATGTTGGAGGTTCCGGACAGAATAACAATGGAAATACAAGTGTGACACCACCGCAGGGTGGTTCTGGGGATACAACAGGTGGTGTAGAGCAGACACCAAGTGTACCAGAGATCCCACAGCAGCCAGAACAGCCGCAGCAACCACAACAGCCTGTGACTCCTCCGGTAGGAGATACAAGCGTAGGACAGGCGATCGTCAATGTTGCTTATGGATATCTTGGCATCCCATATGTATGGGGAGGAACGACAACAGCTGGATTTGACTGTTCCGGTATGGTGCAGGCAGCACATGCGGCAGTTGGAATTAGTCTTCCACGTGTCAGTGAAGCGCAGGGTGCATGTGGACAGGCGGTAGGAAGTATGGCAGAGGCACTTCCGGGTGATATTGTATGTTATGGTTATCATGTAGGAATTTATATCGGCGGTGGACAGATGATTCATGCACCAGAGCCGGGAGATGTTGTAAAAGTATCTTCAGTATACGGCTCTCCATGGTTTAGACGCTGCTGGTAATCAGAGAGAATAAAAAAGGATCAGAGAGCTTTCAAAAGTGTTCTGCATATTTGTAGAAACACGATGTGCTACTTGATAGTTGAAGAGGAGAGGGTTGAAGTTATCAACCCTCTTTTGTGTATTAACAGGAAATCATTCAAAAGAGAAAGGAAAACGTATGAGAAAGAGAATTGGGAAGACAGTTGTGGCAGTGACTTTAGTCGGTTCGATGGCAGTAACACCTGTATTTGCCGCTCCGGCAAAGGAAAATGAAAAACAGACGAAAGAAAGTTCTGTGTCAGATCTCCAAAGTGAATTGGAACAGGTGATGGCAAAGATGGCAGATCTGGAGACAAAACTGATTGCAAAAGGAGAAGAGATTCAGAAAGCTTCTAAAGAATTGCAGCAGGCGGAAGAAAAATCAGCAAAGCAGTATGAAGATATGAAGTTACGTATTAAATACATGTATGAAGCCGGAGATACAGAACTTGAGAAATTTATCAATGCGGAGTCGGCCGGGGACGCATTGAATAAGGCAGAATATGTGCAGGCAGTTTATACTTATGACCGAGATAAACTTCAAGAATATGTTGATACGAAAAAAGAGATTGAGAATCTGAAGACTACATTGGAAAAGGATAAGGTATCTCTGGAGAAAATGAATACAGAACTGAATGTAAAGAAGGAGACGTTGACAACGACTATTCAGACAAAGCAGGCAGAAGAACAGCAAGTACTTGCAGCTGCTCAGGCGGTGGCAAAAAAACGTCAGGCAGAAGGAAAGGCAGAGAAGACGGATAATCCAGAAAAAGAAGAAACAACACCTGTACAGCCAGATGGAAGTGTTCAAGAACAAGTACCGGTAGAGACGGAGACACCGAGTGAACCGCAGACACCTGCACAGCCGGAGACACCGAGTGAACCGCAGACACCGGCAGAGCCGGAAACACCAAGTGAGCCACAGGCACCGGCAGAGCCAGAGACACCAAGTGAGCCACAGATACCGACAGAACCAGAGACACCGAGTGAGCCACAGACACCGGCAGAGCCGGAAACACCAAGTGAGCCACAGACACCGGCAGAACCAGAGACGCCGAGTGAGCCACAGACACCAGCAGAGCCGGAGACACCGGAAGAAAATCAGAGTGCGGCACAGCAGATTGTAAGTGCGGCATATAGTTTCCTTGGAATCCCATATGTATGGGGAGGAACGACAACAGCAGGATTTGATTGTTCCGGTATGGTACAGGCGGCTCATGCGGCAGCAGGGATTTCTATTCCACGTGTTTCCTGGGATCAGGGAGCGGCAGGAGTTGAAGTATCTGCTTCGGAGGCACTTCCGGGAGATATTGTATATTATGGATGGCATGTGGGAATCTATATTGGAAATGGTCAGATGATCCATGCACCGGAAGAAGGAGATGTAGTAAAAATTTCAACAGTAGACTGGGCGGCGCATACATTTGTACGTTGCTGGTAATGGAGATAAGGATGGACGAAAGAGAGCGTTCATCCTTTTTTTGTAGAAAAATTACTGCAGCTTATGGAGTAAAAATACATTTTGTATGAGCAATCGCGGTTTGTGAAAAGAAAATCGAATAGAATATTTTGAAGAAAATCCGGCAATCCTAATCAGGTAAAAGCAGGAGGAAGATTGCATGGAAGAGAATAAGAAAAAAATAATGGGGACATTGGAGGAGAATGTCGCTTATATGAATGAAGTTCTGCCTGTAAAAGAGAGTTTTGACCTTGTACAGAGAGATATTGTGATCGGCGGAAAGAAAAGCAGCTTTTTCTTTATCGACGGGTTTACAAAGGATGATACAATGCTCAAGATCATGACCTCTTTTTTTTCAGTGACAGAAGAAAAAATGCCAGACAGTGCTACAGAGTTTTCCAGGTTGCTCGTACCTTACGTAGAGGTCGATACACTTTCTGAATTTGATGGGATCATCAAAAATTTGTTATCGGGGACTACTTGCCTTTTTGTAGATGGCTATGAAGCATGTATTGTGATTGACTGCCGCACTTATCCCGCCAGGGGAGTGGATGAGCCGTACAATGACAAATCTCTGCGTGGCCCAAGAGATGGATTTGTGGAGACGATTGTTTTTAACACGGCGCTTATGAGAAGAAGAATCCGCGATCCGCATCTGATCATGAAAATGACAGAGATAGGAGAGAGTTCAAGGACTGATGTGGCGATTTGTTATATGGATGACCGGGTCGATCAAGAACTGCTGAAAAATCTGAACAGCAGATTGGAAAAAATTCATGTAGATGCTCTGCGGATGACGCAGCAGACGCTTGCGGAAGAACTGTTTAAGCGGAAGTGGTTCAATCCGTTTCCAAAATTTAAATTCACAGAGAGGCCGGATACAGCAGCGTCTTGTCTGCTGGAGGGAAAAGTTGTGATTCTTGTAGACAACTCCCCATCAGCGATGATACTACCGACGTCAATTTTAGATATGATCGAAGAGGCAAATGATTACTATTTTCCTACTATTACGAATGTGTATCTGAAAGTGTCACGTGCGTTGATCACAATTGCCACAGTGTTTGTTACACCATTGTTTTTACTATTTATGCAGAATCTTGAGTGGCTTCCGGAAGTGTTTGCGTTTGTGGCGATCAAAGATACAGTGAATATTCCGCTGATTTTTCAGTTGCTCATTTTGGAACTTGCTATTGACGGACTTCGCTTGGCGGCAATGAATACACCAAGTATGCTGAGTACACCGCTCAGTGTGATCGCAGGAATCGTTATGGGAGAATTTTCAGTGCGCTCCGGGTGGTTTAATTCTGAAGTGATGCTGTATATGGCGTTTGTCGCGGTTGCAAACTATACACAACCTAATTTTGAACTTGGATATGCGTTAAAATTTATGAGACTGTTACTTCTTGTTCTGACGGCAATGTTTAACTGGATCGGATTTCTTATAGGATGTGTGATCGTAATTGTTTCGATCGTTTGTAATAAGACGCTGTCGGGGAGAAGTTATTTGAGAATCAGTAAAAACTAAAAATTGACAAGCCAGGTGAAAGACAGCGGAAGGAATACGCTGCCATACAGACGAGGAAAGGCAAAGAAATCCAAAAGTGAAATGTGAAAAGTAAATAAAATATAGCGAAAGAATTGAATCGCATGAAAAAGATTGTTATAATAAAATACAATGACAGATAGAACTGATATTTCTGAAGCCCCAGAAATATCAGTATTTATTTGTCCAAAAATTTTGGTAGCAGGGATGTCAGAGAAAAAAGAGAAAGGAAGAAGTTGAAATGGAACAAAGCAAAGATGAAAAACTGGGGACCGAGAAGCTTGGAAAACTCATTGTAAGTATGGCGCTTCCGGCAGTTGCAGCACAGCTGATCAACGTTCTCTATAACATCGTAGACAGAATTTATATCGGACATATAGCGGGACATGGAGATATGGCACTTACCGGTGTGGGGGTCACATTCCCGATCATTACTATTATTTCGGCGTTCAGTGCATTCGCCGGAATGGGAGGGGCACCGATTGCTTCTATTCATTTGGGAAAGAAAGATTATGAGGGAGCGGAAAAGATACTTGGAAACAGTACGAGTCTTCTGCTCTTGTTTTCAGTTGTGTTGACTGCATTCTTTATGATTTTTAAAACACCAATTTTATATGCATTTGGAGCAAGTGATAACATCATCTCATATGCGCAGGAGTACATTACGATTTATTTAGTGGGTACAGTGTTTGTACAGCTTGCAATCGGGCTGAATACATTTATCAGCGGTCAGGGAAATGCAAAAGTTGCAATGCTGTCCGTTTTGATCGGAGCAATTATTAATATTGTGTTGGATCCGATTTTTATTTTCTTATTTGATATGGGAGTGAAAGGTGCAGCGCTTGCCACAATTCTTTCTCAGGCAGTCAGTGCAGTTTGGGTAGTGAGATTCCTCGTGTCAAAGAAAAGCATTATCCGTATCCGAAAAAAATATTTGAAACTAAGCAAAAAGATTGTAGGGGCAATTGCGGCAATCGGCATTTCCCCGTTTATTATGCAGAGCACAGAAAGCCTTGTGACGGTTGTATTGAACAATGGGCTTCAGAAATATGGCGGAGATCTGTATGTTGGAACGATGTCCATTCTGATGAGTGTGATGCAGTTGATCATTGTTCCGATTCAGGGTGTTTCACAGGGAGTGCAGCCGATCATCAGCTATAATTTTGGTGCAGGAAAGAGAGACCGGGTGATGGGCGCATTTAAGCGAATGCTTATTATCTGTCTGGCGGCATCGATGACCCTTGGGATTTCAGCGATTGTTGGACCGGAAATTTTCGCGAGAATGTTTACAGATAAAAAAGAACTTGTGGATCTGACAGCAAGTGTCATGCCGGTATATTTCTTTGGAATTACGATTTTTGGGATCCAGATGGCATGTCAGTGCGCGTTTATCGCACTGGGGCAGGCAAAGTTATCACTGTTTGCGGCACTTTTGAGAAAGGTGATTTTGCTCGTGCCATTGGCAATCATTCTCCCGAAATATTTCGGAGTGTCCGGAATTTACTATGCAGAACCAATTGCGGATATTATTGCAGTATTTGTGACGAGTGTCTTATTTTTGACGATCACAAGAAAGTTTTTGCGTAATTGCGGAAATAATGATATGATGGGGAAAAGAAAACAATAGGAGGCCCATCTATGAGAGAATATGTGATAACAACGGACAGCACAGTCGATCTTCCGAAAGAATATTTAAGAGAATATCAGGTACAGGCAGTTTCGCTTTCCTATGAGATAGAAGGGGAGACTTATGAGGATCTAAATGGTCTGGAACCGGCAGTTTTTTATGAAAAAATGCGAAATGGGGCAATGCCGACGACTTCTCAGGCAAATCCAGAACAGGTGAGAGAGTTGTTCGAGGGAATATTGAAAGAAGGAAAAGACATTCTCCACATTGCTTTTTCTTCCGGGTTGAGTGGAAGTTATAATAGCGCAAGGATCGCGGCAGAAGAACTGAAGGAAATGTATGAAGGGGCAGAAATTTGCGTGATTGATTCCCTCTGTGCATCGGTCGGAGAAGGGTTATTATATCACAAAGCGAGATGCATGAAGGAAAAAGGCAAAACTTTGCAGGAAGTAGCAGCATGGGTGGAGAAAAACAAGTTACATATCTGCCATAATGTTGCGGTGGATGATCTGAATCATTTGTATCGAGGAGGGAGACTTTCCAAAACGTCAGCGGTGGTCGGGTCTATGATCAATATCAAGCCGTTCATCCACATGGATGAAAATGGGAAGCTTGTTCCGATCGGAAAGGTCAGAGGGCGTAAAAAATCATTGAATATTCTGGTGGATGCGATGGCAGAGCAGATCAAGGGATATGAGGAAGAGAACGATGTGATCATGATCAGCCATGGAGACTGTATAGAAGATGCCAGATATGTGGGGAAATTGGTAGAAGAGCGGTTTGGGATCCACAATATTTTGATTAATTACGTCGGAACAGTTATCGGCTCTCATACCGGGACAGGAGTTGTAGCGCTCTGTTTTATGGGAAACAAACGATAGAGAAAATAGAAAGACGGGATGCTGAGGGGCAAATATTTTGCTCATACGGTATCCTGTTTTTGTATGTGAGCGGTATATCCCAGGACAGAGTGGTATGTCCTAGAACAAATAGAAGGAGTTTTGGAAACAATCTAATAAGTTTCAAAAAAGTAGTTGACAGTCTGTGGAGAATGTAGTATGATACATCTTGTGTAAAACGAAAAAGAAAGTAGAGTATCCACTCTCACCGCAGCACAATCGGGTGACTTCGGTTAATATAAGAACTATCACTTTCGTAAATGTAGAAAGTTATAGGATTGTATTGTGTGGATAGTCGAAGCTATTCACTTTTTTTTGCGTTAAAAGAGTATGAGAGATTAGTTTATGGAGGTGCACGACTATTAGCGATTTAATGATTAATGAGCAGATCAGAGACAAGGAGATTCGTCTGATCGGGGAAGATGGAGAACAATTAGGAATCATGTCAACAAGAGAAGCTATGAAATTAGCAGCAGAAGCAGAGCTTGACTTGGTGAAGATAGCTCCAACAGCAAAGCCACCGGTTTGTAAGATTATCGACTATGGTAAATACAAATATGAGTTGACAAGAAAAGAAAAAGAAGCAAAGAAGAAACAAAAAACGGTGGATGTCAAAGAAGTGCGTTTATCACCTAATATTGATACAAATGATTTGAATACGAAAGTAAATAACGCAAAGAAATTTATTCAAAAAGGAAATAAAGTCAAAGTGACATTACGTTTTCGCGGAAGAGAGATGGCACATATGCAGACAAGTAAGCATATTTTAGACGATTTTGCAGATATGTTAAAGGATATTGCAGTCGTAGAGAAGCCAACGAAACTCGAAGGCAGAAGTATCAGCATGGTTTTAACTGAAAAACGTTAAAAATAAATAATCTACATTTAAGGAGGAAAAACATCATGCCAAAAATAAAAACAAGTAGAGCAGCAGCAAAACGTTTCAAAAAAACAGGTACAGGAAAATTAAAAAGAAATAAAGCTTACAAGAGCCATATCTTAACTAAGAAATCTACAAAGAGAAAAAGAAATCTTAGACAGGCAACTATCACAGATGCTACTAATGTTAAGAATATGAAGAAAATCTTACCATACTTATAAGATTTGAAGAATTGAAGGAGGATTAGAAAGACATGGCAAGAATTAAAGGCGGAATGAACGCTAGAAAAAAACACAATAGAACATTAAAGCTGGCGAAAGGTTACAGAGGAGCCAGATCTAAACAATACAGAGTTGCAAAACAGTCAGTGATGAGAGCACTCACATCTTCTTACGCAGGAAGAAAAGAGCGCAAACGTCAGATGAGACAGTTATGGATCGCTCGTATCAACGCAGCTGCAAGAATCAATGGATTATCTTACAGCAAATTTATGTACGGTTTAAAATTAGCTGGAGTTGAGATGAACAGAAAGATCTTAGCTGATATGGCAATCAATGATGCACAGGGATTTGCTACATTAGCAGAAGTTGCAAAATCTAAATTAGCTTAATTTTGAGATAGAAAATCAATCAGATTTTAAAGAGAGGCAGCGTACCACAAACGTGGAATACGCTGCCTTTTTATAATGCAAAGAAAAAAATCACTTTTTATGTTTCCTGTTATCGGAAGGCGGGAGTGCGTCAACGAGTTTCTCAATCAACTGTTTCTTGACATATACATCAAAACTTAATGTACAGATAAAAGAAAACAGACGGAGAAATTCACGATTCTCCTCATCCGCATCAGAAAAGGTTTCAGAAGAAGTGCGGTAAATTTCTGTAATATCTTCTTTCAGATGATCGATGCGGGATTTCTCAAGGCTGCACACCTCCTCGTAGAGATCTGTGAACGACAGTTCCTTATCTGTGTGGAAGTAGTTCTCTGTGATCGGTTTGAGCAATGTCTCAATATCTTTGATTGATAAAATATTTTTAAAATAATAGATAAAAATGAGAACCATCACATGCTCTTTAGAATACTTTTTCTTCAGAGGAGGCGGGAGAAGTTCATTCTTTGCATAGTTGTTGATCATTGTTTTTGTGAGAATCTTATCGTCTTCATATCGCTTGGAGGATTTCATGTGGTCATTCATAAAAGTTGTGACCTGATCCATATATAGGTCGATATTTGGAATCTCATCTGCCTTTACATAGTCAATTCTTGAAATACTTTCTAAAATACTGTTTAGGATATCTTCTGTGTTAATTGTCATGTCATCACCTCATAGTCTTAGTATATAGTATTGAAAACGAGGAAGCAACATAAATATAGGTGGTTTTAAGAAAACTATTGGATCAAATCCGGATGATAGGTACGAAAAACTGTATTTCAGGCAGGAAGCTTGAAATACAGTTTGGGGAAAGCGTATAATGGCGATAGAAAGGAAAGGGAAGAAGAGATGCCAAAGATTGCAGTATGTGATGATGACAAAGAGAGCGTCATGCGGTTAAAAGAGATGATTTTATCAGCCGGTATCTCAAAAGAGATAGACTGCTATGAGAGCGGTGAGAAATTAGTGGAGTCCGATCAGAACTATGACATTCTTTTTCTTGACATTGATATGGGTGGGATGAATGGCATTGAGACGGCGAAGATTCTCAGGGAAAAGGACAAGAATGTAAAAATTATCTATGTGACAAGTTATGCGGAATATGTGCATTACGCTTTTGCGGTTCATGCATTTGCCTATCTCTTGAAACCGGTGAGCCAGGAGCAGGTAAAAGCGCAGCTGCAGGAGGCGATTTCCTATTATCAGAAGAGGAAAAAAGAAGATGAGATCAGTATTCGATTTGAGACAAAGGATGGGTCAGAACTTGTAAAGATCAATGATATTTACTATTTTGAATACCGGGAACGCCGGGTGTATGTAAAGACAAAAAAGGAAAATCTGATCATTCGCGGAGGGATCCGAGAGATTGCTGAGCGGATGAAAGGATACGATTTTGCAGTGCCTCATAAAAGTTTTGTGGTAAATCTTTTTTATGTCAAAGCGGTGAAAGGGTATGATATCCGGATGATGGATGGCAGTCTGATCCCGCTTTCTCAGAAAAAATCAACAGAATTTCGGTCATTGCTGAATAAATTCCTTGCAGGGTGCATTTAAGATGCTCTGTCGTAAGAAATACAGGAAGAGAGGCGGGGATGGTTTTGGTCGTAAATGTATGGTTGAATTTCGTAGAATTAATCGTAATCCAGACGATGATCTATTATTTTTTAAGTTGCCTTCCGAGAAACATTCATAGACCGAAATGGTGTTATCTGGTAGTATTTTTTCTGCATAGCATGACATTTTGTTATGTGATCTATCGGTGGGGGAATACAGGGGCGGGAGCACTGGTAACAGTGGCTGGATGTATACTGGCCTGCTATTTTCTATTTACCACAGACCAGATACAGATGTTTTACAGCTGTGTATATGTGACAGTGTTGATCCTGTGTCAGGGGAGTGTTATATATGGTCTGGGAAGCATCTATGCACGCCTAGGTCTGTTTATTACTTACCGGGAGGCAAATGTGATGATTCTTTTGAAGATTGTGGCAGAAATTTTTGTGACAAAATGTTTCGTGTGGATTTCCCGAAAAAGAAGAGAGAGCAGTCTGACAAAGTTTCAGTATATAGTTTTTTTGATCGTTCCGGTATTCAGTATAGTGTATTTCTATTCCATCTGCGTGTTCTCGGGAATCTATGTTCAGCTTTACGGGATGGAGCTTGTAGTCTTTAATATTGTATTGCTGCTTGTGATGAATGGATGTATGACATATTTGCTTGCAAAAATTTTGAAGACCAATTCTCTTCAAAATGAACTGAATCTGGCAAATCAGAAAGAGGAGATGCAGTGCCGGTATTATGAGGAGATAGAGCAGAAGTATCAAGAATCCAGGAAGATCATTCACGATATGAGAAATCATCTTCTTGCAATCGAGCAGCTCCAAAGCTCAGGAGAAGAAGAGCGAGCAAGAGAATATATAGGAGATGTACATCAGATGTTAAATATGTTTGGTCACAAATACTACACCGATAACCGTCTGCTAAATATTATCTTAAACGATAAAGAAAAGGCGGCAAATAGAGCAAGTGTAACATTTGATGCGAGAATCGGTGCGATTGCTTTGGAGGGAATGAAAGACAGTGATCTTACAACTGTTTTTGCGAATCTTTTGGACAATGCAGTTGAGGCAGCGAAGGAATCAGAGCAAAAGCAAGTGGTGATACGGGCGGACAGCATTCATGAATTTAATGTGATCCGCATTGAAAATACGATGTCCTTCTGTCAGAAAAAGAAGGAAGGTCATATGGGAATCGGATTGGAGAATGTGACAAGAGTGTTGAAAAAGTATGACGGCAGCTTTCAGCGAGAAAGGATGGATGGGAAATATGTCTGCATCGTGACGATGCCAAAATTCCCGGGAATGACTGAAAAAGCAGAGTTCAATGAAAAGAGGAAATGGATATGAAAAAATGTACAGAAAAATGGATGCGCGTATTTGTATGTGCCGGATGTGCAGCAGCAATGATTTTTGCAGGCTGTTCCGGTCAAAAACCATTGTCAGATCGTTTTGAGGAAGAGACGGTCAAAAAGACGGCAGAAGAGATTATCGAACTTGTTCATGAAGGAGACTATGAAAAGATCATAGAGGAATATGAGAGTGCAAAGCTTGTGACGGTACTTACAGAGGAGGATTTAAGAAATGCAGTGCAGCCTGTGATGGAAGAATTGGGTGAGCCGGGGAAAATTGAGAGGACAGTTGTGACTGGAAATGAAAATCCAGAGACGAAGGAAGAGTACGCAACTGCGGTCAGTATAGTATCTTATGAAAATGGGAAAGCACAGTATACGATCACGTTTAATCAGGCGATGAAGATGGAAGGTTTTTACATTAAATAAGGGAAGGAAAGAATGGTTATGTTGGGATGGATTATTTTCGCTGTTTTTGCGGTGATGGGAGTTCTTTTATGGACGGGAAAAGGAGGATGGCTCATCGCAGGCTATAACACAGCGAGCGCAGAGGAAAAGAAAAAATATGATGAGAAAAAGCTGAATAGAACAATGGCGAAGGGATGGACAATCATCACAGCAAGCCTTCTGTTTCTTAATTTTGCAAAGGAAGATATGACTCCGGTTTTTCTGACGATATTTATGATCCTTATGTTTGTTGGAATCGGCTATATTCTGCTGATGATAAATAACTGTTATGTAGAAACAGAAGAAATGTCTGAGACAGAGAAAGAAAAAATTGCAAAAGAAAGAAGGAATGGAAGACGGTATTCTTTGATCATCCTGATAATCTTAGCAGTTTTGACGGGGGTACCAATGTTTGCAGGTTCTGTTAACATAGAATTTGAAGAGGATAAAATTCGTCTGTCAGGATTTCTTGTTCCTGGATATACGTTGGAGCAGGAGGAAATTCTCTCTGTGGATTACGAAAAAGAACTGGATCTTGGAAGGCGGACGAATGGAAATGGTTCTGTGAGGATTCAGGCAGGGCAGTTCCGAAATAAGCGATTTGGAAATTATCGTCTGTACAGTTACAACGCATGCAGAGAATATGTTGTGATCGATACAGAAGACAAAACAATCGTTGTCAATGACAAGACACCGGAGAGGACAAAAGAACTATATGAAAAATTAAAAATATTTTCAGAGAGGTGATCACATATGGCAGAATTTTGGTTTTTATTTATCTGTAACATGCTTATACCTGTGACAATGCTTGTTTTAGGCTATTTGTTCAAAGGAATTCATTTTCCAAAGGATGTGAACGCACTTTGCGGCTATCGTACATCGATGTCAATGAAAAATGAAAAGACCTGGAAATTCGCCAATGCCTACTGGGGAAAAATCTGCTGGCAGATTGGCTGGGGTGTGACTCTGGTCACAGCCTTTGCGACTATACTCTCTTATCTCGCAGGAGAAGAGATATTTAATACGACATCGATCGTACTTTGTATGGGACAGTGTGCAGTTCTGCTTGTGACGATCATTCCGGTAGAGAGAGCGCTGAAGAAGAAATTTGATCGGAACGGGGAGGAGCGATAAGAGATTTCCGGCATTGCGTTTCGCGGAGAGTTTGGTATAATAGGATAAGCAGTAAGGGATAAGGAGTCAAAAAAACTATGAGTATATATGATACATTAAATGCAGAGCAGCGGGAGGCGGTCTTTCACACGGAGGGACCGCTTCTTATACTGGCAGGAGCCGGCTCTGGGAAAACAAGGGTGCTGACGCACCGTATTGCATACCTGATTGAGGAGAAAGGAATCAATCCGTGGAATATTCTTGCGATCACGTTCACAAACAAGGCGGCAGGCGAGATGCGGGAGCGTGTAGATGATATCGTAGGATTTGGCTCAGAAAGTATCTGGGTAAGTACGTTTCATTCTACTTGCGTGCGGATTCTGCGCAGGCATATTGACCGGCTTGGATACGACAATAACTTTACGATCTATGACAGCGATGATCAGAAGACTTTGATGAAAGATGTATGCAAACTACTTCAGATTGATACAAAAACATATCGGGAACGTACGATCTTAAGTGCGATTTCCTCGGCAAAGGATGAGATGATCACACCGGAAGAATATGAATTGAATGCATATGGAGATTTCAGCAAGAAGACGATTGCTGAGGCTTACAAAGAGTATGAGAGGCAGTTGAAGGCAAACAATGCACTGGATTTTGATGATCTTTTAGTAAAGACCGTACAGCTGTTCCAGACACAGCCGGAGATATTGGAATATTATCAGGACCGCTTCCGCTATATTATGGTAGATGAGTATCAGGATACCAATACCGTGCAGTTTAAGTTGATCAGCCTTCTTGCGGCAAAATATAAAAATCTGTGTGTAGTCGGAGATGATGATCAGTCGATCTATAAATTCCGCGGGGCAAATATCCAGAATATTTTAAGCTTTGAAAAAGAATTTGAACATACAAAAGTGATCAAACTTGAGCAGAATTACCGTTCGACGAGCACAATCCTCGATGCGGCAAATGCAGTGATCAAAAACAATGTAGGAAGAAAGGCGAAATCACTTTGGACGGAAAATGGAGAAGGGGAAAAAATCCAGTTTCGCCAATTTGACACCGCCTACGATGAAGCTGAATATATTGTAGGAGATATCAGAGAACGCGTAGATAATGGAAAAGCAGCTTACTGTGATCATGCAGTTTTGTACCGTACAAATGCACAATCCCGTCTGTTTGAGGAAAAAATGATCACAGCCAATATTCCATACAAGATTGTCGGCGGAGTCAATTTCTATGCGAGAAAGGAAATCAAAGATCTGCTTGCATATTTAAAAACGATTGATAATGGAAAAGACGATCTTGCAGTGAGGAGGATCATCAATGTTCCGAAGAGAGGAATTGGTCTTACAACAGTCAATCGCATTACGGAGGCGGCGCAGCAGAGAGGAATCAGTTTCTACGAAGCACTGTGTTCTGCCGATCTTGTTCCGGGATTGGGAAGAAGTATTTCCAAACTAGAATCTTTTGCGGCGATGATCGAATATTTCCGGAAAGAAGCAGAACATCTTTCGATTACAGAACTGATGAAAGAAATCCTTACGGAAACCGGGTATGTGGAAGAACTGAAGGCAGAAGGAGAAGAGGAGGCAGAAGTACGTCTCCAGAATATCGATGAATTTCTGAATAAAATCGCTGCATATGAAGAATCCTGTGAGGAGGAGCTTCCGACACTTTCCGGATTTTTAGAGGAAGTGGCGCTGGTGGCAGATATTGACAGCTTGGATGAAGAAAGCGATTATGTTGTGCTGATGACCTTGCACAGTGCAAAAGGATTGGAATTCCCTTATGTTTATCTGGCAGGGATGGAAGATGGGATTTTTCCAAGCTACATGACCATTACAGCAGATGATCCGACAGAACTCGAGGAGGAGAGAAGACTCTGTTATGTCGGAATCACCCGGGCAAAAAAAGAACTTGCGATGACTTGTGCCAGAAGACGTATGATTCGCGGGGAGACACAATATAATAAAATGTCAAGATTTTTAAAAGAAGTTCCGCCGCAGCTCTTGTCTACCGGGAAAATTGTGGAGAAAGAAGAGCTGGAACTACCGAAGCAGAATGCTTATGTTCAAGCAAAACAGTCTTTTCAAGCAAAACCGTTTATGATCTCAAAACCGGTACAGCAGTTTGGAGTCAAAAGCGGGGAAGGACTTTCCTATGGTGTCGGTGACCGTGTCCGTCATATGAAATTCGGAGAAGGTACGGTGACTGCGATCACGGAAGGTGGAAGAGATTACGAGGTGAGTGTCGATTTTGACAGCGCAGGGACAAAAAAGATGTTTGCATCTTTTGCAAAATTACAAAAAGTATAGAAAAAATAAAATTGGGAAAAATATATGAAATGTTATAGCAATCTTCCCTTGTTAGTGTTATAATAATGGAAGCGAAATCCATTTGAAAAGTAAGGAAATCGGAAAGGACGTGGCAAGTATGAACAGAGTAGAAGATATTATTGCAGCATCAAAATTAAATGACATTTTAAAGAAGAAAGATGACAATGACAAAACAAAGAATACAGTTCTTTGGGTACTTGCAATTGTAGGTGCAGTTGCAGCAATCGCAGGAATCGCTTACGCAGTATATTGTTTCTTCACACCAGATTATCTGGAAGATTTTGAAGAAGATTTCGATGATGAATTTGATGACGATTTCTTTAGTGAAGAAGACGAGATCTAGAAAGTGCAATAAGGCGGGACAAAAAGTCCCGCCTTTTTCTTGCAGAGGAAGTTTTTGGAGAACTTGTAAGGAAAACAATGTGCAAATGGGAATATAGAGTGGAACAATTGATTGTTCAATAGAACGGTAAGAGAAAGGAATACAGATAGATGAAAAAAGGACAAGTTTATGAGGGGATGATTCAAAAAGTAGAATTCCCAAATAAAGGAATCGTACAAGTAGATGGGGAAGAGAAGCCTGTCATTGTAAAAAATGGGATTCCGGGGCAGAAGATCCGGTTTTGTGTCAATAAGCTGAGAAAAGGGAAAGCGGAAGGACGTCTGTTGGAAGTAATGGAAAAGTCTGCATTAGAGACAAGAGAGCCGGTGTGCAGTATTTTTCCGGCCTGTGGTGGCTGCATGTATCAGACCATGGATTATCAGGCACAGGTGAAGATGAAAGCGGAACAGATCCAATCGATCATGGATGCGGCTGTGGATGGGTATTCCTATACCTTTGAGGGAGTAAAAGAAAGCCCGAAGGAATTTGCTTACCGCAATAAAATGGAGTTCTCCTTTGGGGATGAATACAAGGACGGGCCGCTTTCTCTCGGACTTCACAAGAAAGGAAGCACTTACGATGTACTGACCGCTTCTGACTGTAAATTAGTTCACGAAGACATGACACAGATTTTAAGTTGTGTGCTGGACTATTTCAAGGAGAGAGGTGTCAGCTACTACAAAAAAATGCAGCATATCGGATATTTGCGCCATCTTCTTTTAAGGAGAGGAGATACGACCGGAGAAATTCTTGTAAATCTTGTCACAACAACACAGGAAGAGCATGACTTGGCTCCGCTTGTGGAAAAACTTCTGGCGCTTCCGGTAGAAGGCAAGATTGTCGGGATTCTGCATATTTTGAATGATTCCTTATCCGATGTGGTGCAGAGTGATGAGACAAAGATTCTCTATGGACAAGACTATTTCTATGAGAAAATCATGGGGTTGGAATTTAAAATCACACCATTTTCCTTCTTTCAGCCAAATTCAAGAGGAGCTGAGGTGCTTTACAGCACTGTGCGGGAGTATATCGGAGATATCCACGATATGACCGTGTATGATTTGTTCAGCGGAACCGGGACAATCGCGCAAGTATTGGCGCCGGTGGCAAAGCAAGTGATCGGAGTCGAGATTATCGAGGAAGCTGTGGAAGCAGCAAAAGAAAATGCAGAGCGGAATGGACTGCATAATTGCAGATTTATTGCGGGAGATGTTTTTAAGGTATTAGATGAAATAGAAGAGAAGCCGGATGTGATCGTGTTAGATCCGCCTAGGGATGGGATTCATCCGAAAGCGTTGCCGAAGATCCTTGATTATGGAGTAGAAAATATCGTGTATATTTCCTGCAAGGCTACGAGCTTGGCAAGAGATTTAGAAATGATACAGGCGAGAGGATACCGGGTGGTGAAATGCACGGCGGTGGATCAATTTTGTCAGACAGTCCATGTGGAAACTATTGTACTGCTGCAAAAAACGATGTAGAAAGCTTAGAAGCTTTTTTTAAGTGGATTATATTTATAAGCAAAGTTAGGAATCTGAAATAAAGAAATAAAAAATGATATCAATAGTTTAATAATTGTTGATATAGAGTATGGTAAGGCGTTCAGAAATGGGCGCCTATTTGATTGCCCAAAATGAACTTTACAAAATATTTATCTAAAATTTACATTAGTAAGGTAGATAAAGATAGAAACGGTGTGATATTTTGAAAAAAGAGAGAGTGATTGTTGGGAGGAGATAGGTGTATGTGTGAAACAGCTTTGGTACGAACAAATTTAATGGGAGATGTAGAAAGAAAAGCTGTTTTATGGTTCAAGTCTAAGGAATAGTTTTTTGATGGCTCTGTTTCTGTATGGAACAGAGCCTTTTTGGAGGTGCTAAGATTGAAAACATATCATATAGGTGAAAAAGTAGTACATTGTCCAGAGGGAGTATGTGAAGTAGAAGATATTTGTCAAATAGAAATGAATAAAATGAAAAAATATTATTACAGGCTGAAACCGATTCAAAGTAACGTGAAAGTAGTATATATTCCGATAGATAAAGTAGAGATGCATGTACGACCGCTAAAGACAAAGCAAGAATTAGAAAAAATCTTTTGCATAGAACCGGAAGAACAACTGATCTGTTACAGAAATCCACAAAAAAGAATGGATATACAAAATCAGGCTGTCCGGGAAGATGATGCGGTAATGTTGATTCAGTTGATCAAGATGTATCGAAGAAAACGGCAAAAAAATCACATCTCGCTCGGTGATGCAAGATGGTTGAAAGAAGCGGAGTGCTATTTGTTTTCAGAGATGTCTGAAGTGTTAGAGTGTGATTATAATTTTTTGTTACAGTGTGCACAATATAATCAGAAAATCGAATGTGCATAACAAGATAGATGTGAGAGTCATTGATTATATGAGGAAGATAACTATGAGAAAAATATATGTAATGGATACGAATATTTTGATTCATGCACCTGAGGCAATTTTGAATTTTGAAGATAATGAAGTAGTGATTCCAATGGCAGTATTGGAAGAACTTGATGGATTAAAAAATTCTGAGAAGGAAAAGGGGAGAAATGCCAGAGAAGCGATTCGCCACTTGGAAAATCTTCGGGTACAAGGCAATCTTGTAGCGGGTGTAGATACGGAGCAGGGAGGAATCATCCGGATAGAAAAAAATTATGTTGATATGCAACTTCCACCGGATATGCCTGAAGATAAGATGGACAATCGGATATTAAAGGTATGTTTGGGACTTCAAAAAGATTATCCGGAAGAACAGACTATTTTGGTCACAAAAGATATGCTTCTTAGAATCAAGGCGCAGATGCTTTCTATCACAGCTCAGGATTATACAACAGACAGAATAGCAAAGAAAGAAGAACAGTATAGTGGAAGGATGGAAGTTTATGTAGAGGAAGAGCATTTTAAAGAGCTTAAAAAGAAAGGAATCAAACCGGAATATATTTATCAAATGGGAGAAGATGGGATTCGTCATCAGGTCATGCCGGAGATGAATCAGTTTCTGATCTTAAAAGCAGATCAATCTACGAAAAAAGTACAGCTTGGACGTTTTGATGGAACAAAAGTAGTTCCATTGCAATATAAAAAAAGTAAACCGTATGGTGTGTCCCCAAGAAATGTCGGTCAGTATTTCCTGCAGGAAGCATTGATGACATCTGCAGAAGATGCCCCGCTTGTAATTGTAAAGGGAATGGCAGGAACTGCAAAAACATTTTATGCGGTTGCAGTAGGATTAGAAAAGGTGTTCAATACTGAAAAGAGGGAATATAGGAAGATCCTTTGTAAATACATATTTGATTATTGATGAAGCTCAGAACATGACACCAAAACAGGTAACAGGTATTATTACCCGCGCAGGAAAAGGAACGAAAGTAATTCTTCTCGGTGATCCAAAGCAGATAGATCATCCATATCTGGATGAGCAGACAAATGGATTGAGTTATGCGTCGGAGCATATGAAGAAAAGTCCATTCTGTTATCAAATCACATTCAATGCAGAAGAATGTGAACGGTCAGAATTAGCTATGGATGCAATACAAAGAATGTAGAAAGACAGAGGCAAAAAATTGAATTTAACGTATCGGGACATAAGGGAAAACAAAGAAATTAATCAGTATATTACAATGGGAAATGAAATACTGGGGGTTCTTGGCTATACAGATCATTCGCAGAAACATGCTGTGATTGTAGCTGAACGGGCAGCAGAACTGTTAGAAGTATTGGGCTACTCAAAAAGAGAGATAGAATTGTGTAAAATTGCAGGATTTATGCATGATATAGGAAATTGTGTGAATCGCTCGGATCACGCACACAGTGGAGCAATTATGGCAATGCAGATCCTAAGGAGTCTTGGAATGGATGCAGAAGACATTTCAGTTGTGATTTCTGCAATTGGAAACCATGATGAAGAAACTGGAACTGCGGTAAATGCAGTGTCAGCAGCAATTATTTTGGCAGACAAAACCGATGTACGCAGAAACCGTGTACGGAATAAAAAGAAATCAAGTTTTGATATTCATGACCGGGTGAACTATGGTGTGCTTTCAACAGAACTTGCAGCGAACCCTGAGAAAAAAGAGATACATTTGAATTTGGAATTGGATGAAGAAACATGTTCTATTTTAGATTATTTTGAAATTTTCACAGAACGGATGTTGATGTGCAGGAGAGCTTCGGAGATGCTGGGGATGCATTTTAAGTTTACAGTCAATGAAAGAAAAGTATTGTGATTTGCAATACCTGTATGTTCTCATTTATGGAAAAATTTTATATAGAAGGAGAAATATAGATGAAACACGCGATTATGGATATTGGCTCGAATTCTATGAGGTTGACGGAACAGTGTTCCGTATTCTTTTCAAGGAAAAAATTATGGCAGGACTGGCAGGGTATGTAGAAAATAAAAAATTATCTCCGGAAGGAATTGAATGTGCATATACCGGCCTTTTAGAATTTAGAGAAATTCTAGAATCATTAAATATCAATCATGTTTCAGTATTTGCGACGGCATCTCTTCGGAACATTCAAAATACTGCGGAGGCTGTATCGGCAATTAAAGCGAGGACAGGATACGATGTGGAAGTGATCAGTGGAAAAGAAGAAGCATTTTTTGGGTATACAGGGGCCATGCAGGACGTAAAGTTATCAAGCGGTGCATTTATCGATATTGGTGGAGCAAGCACAGAAGTTGTTCCCTTTGAAAACGGAGAGGTACTGGATGCTGCAAGTTTTCCTGTTGGTTCCCTGAGTCTGTATAAAGAGTGTGTGAAACATATCGTGCCTGGGGAGGGGTCGCTGAAAAGATTAAAAAAATCGATATCCGCTGAAATTGGAAAGCAAAAGATGTTTACCTATAAAAAGTGTTCCCCGCTAGTTTGTGTTGGTGGAACTGCAAGGGCAGTTTTGCGGATCGCAAAGAAATTATATGATCTTCCACCAGAATGTCATACGGTTTCCAAAAAGCAGTTGGATCAGTTATGTTCTCAGCTGTATCAAGCGGACAGGAGAGCGATCGATCTTATTTTAAAGCTGGAGCCGAATCGCATTCACACGATCATTCCAGGGATCATGATTCTGCAGCATATCTTCCGTTTGTTTGCTGCCGATGAAATTGTAGTCAGCAATTACGGTGTAAGAGAAGGATATTTATGCAAGAGGATCATTGCACCACAAAAGAAAAAATAAGGAAAAGAATAGGAGAAAAAGTGATGAGGAAGAATGTAAGTCTACCATATGTAAATAGAGAGTTATCATGGCTGAAGTTCAATGAAAGAGTATTGGAGGAGGCAGAGGATAAGTCTGTACCATTATGTGAGCGCCTGACATTTTTATCGATATTTCAGAGCAATCTGGATGAATTTATAAGAGTACGCGTTGGAAGTCTGGCAGATCAGATGGCATTGCAGCCGACCTTGAAAGATAATAAAACAAATATGACAGCGGAAGAACAGTTAAAAGCTGTATTGGATGATATGAAAAAACTACTCCAAAGAAAAGACTATACATATACACTTCTGAGGAATGAACTGAAAGCAGAAAATATTAGCATTGTAGATTTCAATATGTTGTCGAAAAAAGAATCCGATTATTTGGAACGATATTTTGATTCAGAAATAGCTCCATTGATTTCACCGATGTTAATATCAAAGAACGCACCTTTTCCGTTCCTGAAAAATAATGATATTTATGTGGCTGTACTGCTTGGAAAAAAGAATAAAAAGGATAAGGTAGGAATTATTCCTTGCAGCAACAATGTGTTTCCACGCTTGATTAAGAGTCCGTTTCGAGAAGGAACCTACATGCTTACGGAAGAATTGATTTTGCATTTCGTAGAAAAAGTATATCCACATTATATTGTGAAGTCAAAAACTCTTTTGAAAATTACAAGAAGTGCGGATATTGATGCGGCGGATTTGTATGACGATGATTTAGATTATCGTGATATTATGTCGGAATTGATCAGTAGAAGAAAAAAACTAAGTCCACTGACGATGAGTATGACACGAAATGTAGATGAAAAAGTTGTAGATACATTATGTGAAAATCTCGGTTTGCAAAAGAAAAGGGTATTTTACAGCGCTTCGCCATTGGATTTTAAATATGTATTTCAAATTCAGGATGCGCTTCGCAAAAAGGAAGAATTGTTTTTTCAGAAACGAGTACCGCAGCCAAGCGCAATGTTCGATATGAAAAAAAGCATCATAGAACAGATCTTGGAGAAAGACAGAATGTTATCGTTTCCGTTTGAAAGTATCCGGCCATATATCGAATTTTTAAGAGAAGCAGCAAATGATCCGGAAGTATTATCGATTAAAATCACATTGTACAGGGTCGCAAAAAATTCAAAAATTGTAGAAACATTGGTGGAAGCAGCAGAAAATGGAAAAGAAGTGACCGTATTGGTAGAACTTCGTGCGCGTTTTGATGAAGAAAACAATATAGAGTGGTCGAGAAGACTGGAATATGCAGGGTGTAATGTGATTTATGGATTACCTGGGTATAAAGTACACTCGAAATTGTGTCTGGTGACACGAAAGCATCATGATGAAATTCAGTATCTGACGCAGGTTGGAACAGGAAACTATAATGAGAAAACAGCAGAACTTTATACGGATTTGATGGTTATGACAGCGAATCTGCAGATTGGTGAAAATGCAAGACAAGTATTTCAGGCGCTGGTGATGGGAGAAGTCGTAGAACAGTCAGAAAAACTTCTTGTGGCACCGAAATGTCTTCAAAATCGAGTGCTGGAAATGATAGACGAAGAAATTGCTCATGCCAGACAAAATGAGAAGGCATATATTGGATTGAAAATGAATTCTTTGACAGATAAAAAGATTATTGATAAGTTAATCGAAGCATCTCAGGCAGGAGTAAAAATTGATATGGTCATTCGTGGGATTTGCTGTCTGGCAGCAGGGATTCCGGGATACACAGAAAATATCGAGATAAGAAGCATTGTTGGACGTTATCTGGAACATTCTAGAATATATATATTTGGCATAGAGGAAAGAAGAAAAATATATATTGCATCGGCAGATTTTATGACTAGAAATACGGTGAAACGTGTGGAAGTTGCAATCCCGATAGAGTCAGAAGAGTTAAAGGTCCGGATAGAAGAGATGTTTATTACGATGTTGTCGGATAATAAAAAGGCAAGGAAGATGAAGCCAAATGGATTGTATGAGAAATTGCCAATAGACGGTACAGAGGTCAATGCACAAGAGTTGCTTTTTGAACAGTCTTATTTGCAGCCTCATTTGCAGTAATGAAACATTAAAGTAAATTTTATTAATATCAAAGAATATATATGGAAATAGGATAAAAGACGGCGCATAGTTGTGCAAGCTTTTATCCTGTTTTTATTTAAAAGCATGTATTTTAATGATAACATATTGACAAAGTTCTATATAAGATATATTCTGTAAACATAGAAAATAATCAATGTGTGATGAGAGGAGGGAGTGCATGGGAATAGATTACATAGAATATGCAAAGATTTTCAAAGTATTTTCGGATCCGAAACGTCTGAAGATCATCAATATGCTGTCCAACGGTGAGCTTTGTGCGTGTAAGATTCTAGAGGAATTTCAGATCACACAACCAACATTATCGCATGATATGAAGCTTCTGACAGATATGGAGCTGGTCGTTCCGAGAAAAGAAGGAAAGTGGACACATTATTCTTTAAACAGAGAGAAGATGAACGAGATATACAAAACAGTCGGGAAACTGATGATCCCCGATGGGTTTTCAAACATCGTGGATTGTGACTGCGAAAAGGACAGATGACAGGAGGCAGAAAGCCGGATCACAAGTGAAAAAGATTTTGTATCATACAAGGAGGGAGATTATGTATAGAGCAGACACGAAATTATATGTTTTGACAGGATTTTTAGGATCAGGGAAAACAACAGTGCTATTAAAGCTTTTGGAGATATTGAAAGGACATCGGATTGGGATTATCCAGAATGAATTTGGGAAGCTGGGAATCGACGGAACCATTTTACGAAATGACGAGATTCAGATGGTGGAGATAAACCGAGGATCGATCTTCTGTTCCTGCCTGAAGCTGAATTTTGTGCAGGCGTTGGCTGAGATGGCGGCACAGGATTTTGAGTATTTGTTCGTGGAGAGTTCCGGATGGGGGGATCCTTCGAATGTGCAGGAGATTTTGGAGGCAGCTAAGATTGTATCTGGAAAAGAATATGATTTCAGAGGAGTCATCTGTTTTGTGGATGCGGTAAATTTTCTAGAACAGGTCAAAGAGGAAGAGACTGCTTTTCGCCAGTTAAAACACTGTCACCTGGCAGTGATCACAAAGACGGATCTTGTCGGTGAAAAACAGATTGAGAAGGTCGAGGAGAAAATCAGAGAAATCAATCCGGTCTGCGAAATGAAGACAAGTGCTAACGGGGAGATAGATGATTCTTTTTTAAAGAAAGATCTGCTGATCTATGAGTGGGCAGAAGGTGAAGAGACGACGAATTCCGTAGAAACAAAACCAAAATCTATATTTATGGAGTATGACGGGCAAATTGATCGGCAAAAGCTGAATGAATTTTTAACTGTGATCGCACCGGATGTCCATCGCGTGAAAGGATTTTGCAATTTGACGGAAACCGGGTGGACGCAGGTGGATGTAGTAGGAACACTGATAGATTATAAAGAATCGGAGGCATTTGAAAAGTCACAATTAGTGTTTATTTCCAAAATAGGACCGATGATTATCAAGAAGATCCTTTCAGCATGGCAGGAATACGTAGGAACTGAAATGAAGTTGAGAAATTAAAGGAGAAAGCGCATGAAGATTAAAGTGATAGGTGCAGGATGTGAAACTTGTGATAAATTGTATGAACATGTGCGGGAAGCCGTAGCGGAGACCGGATGTGACGCAGAAGTAGAAAAAGTGGAAGATCTATTGGAAATTGTAAAGCTCGGAGTTATGTCGGCTCCTTCGCTCATGATTGACGGGAAGTTAGTTGTGTCTGGGCGAATGGCTAAAAAAGATGAAATTATACGATTTTTAAAATAAAATAGAGGTGGTCAATGCAGCAGAAACTTCGTTTGTGCTGCAAGTGACACATTTTTTTAAAGAATATATTGATATATTTAAATGTATGAATGGGAGAGGGCTATATGGAATTTGTGAAAGAAATATGGGAATTTATTCAAAATCAAGTACTTGGCATGCAGTGGCTCAGGGAACTGATTGGGAATGGACTTGCGGTGGCAGGTCTTGACCTTTCATCAAGGGCAGGTGGAAGCATCTTATTCTTTCTGTATGATCTGATCAAAATTGCGATCTTGCTGTGTCTGCTGATTTTTGTCATTTCCTATATTCAAAGTTATTTTCCACCGGAAAGAAGCAAAAAAATTTTGGGGCGTTTTCATGGAAGCGGGGCAAATATGGTCGCTGCACTTTTAGGAACTGTCACTCCGTTTTGCTCCTGCTCTTCGATTCCGCTATTTATGGGATTCACAAGCGCAGGGCTGCCTCTTGGTGTGACATTTTCTTTCTTGATTTCTTCCCCGATGGTCGATCTTGGGAGTCTTGTTCTTCTTATGAGCATCTTTGGAGGAAAGGTGGCTGTTGTATATGTAGTGCTGGGAATCATTGTGGCGGTGCTCGGAGGAACGATCATTGAAAAATTACATATGGAAAAATATGTAGAGGAATTTATCAGAAATGCATCTGGCATAGAGATAGACGCGCCGAAACTGACAAAAAAGGATCGACTACTGTATGCAAAGACACAAGTAGAAACGACTTTTCGGAAGGTGTTTCCATATATTTTGGTCGGAGTCGGGATCGGAGCTGTGATCCACAACTGGATTCCGGAACAATGGATTGAAAAAATTCTCGGAAATGACAATCCGTTTGGAGTGATTCTGGCAGTTCTGGTGGGAGTTCCGATGTATGCAGATATTTTTGGAACGATACCGGTAGCAGAAGCGCTTCTTTCAAAGGGAGCACAGCTTGGAACAATTTTAAGTTTTATGATGGCTGTGACAACGTTAAGTCTGCCGTCTATGATCATGCTGCGAAAAGCAGTCAAACCAAAATTGCTGGCAGCATTTGCAACAATCTGTACGACTGGAATCGTGATGGTGGGATACTTGTTTAATTTGTTTCAGTCTGTATTTTTATAAGAGAAGGAGAAGAGAATGAGTAAGCAAACCTATGAGAGCAAACCAAAAGTGGCATTTGTATGTGTACACAATTCCTGTCGGAGCCAGATGGCAGAAGCACTTGGGAAACTGTTGGCATCTGACGTATTTGAAAGTTATTCTGCGGGTACAAAATTAAAAAAACAGATCAATCCGGATGCAGTCAGGCTTATGAAACAGATATATGGGATTGATATGGAAGAGATACAGTACAATAAACTGTTATCGGATATTCCAAAACCGGACGTAGTGATCACTATGGGATGTAACGTAACATGTCCGTGTGTTCCGGGGCAGTATACAGAAGACTGGGGACTGGAAGATCCGACGGGAAAAGGGGATGAAGAATTTTTGAAAGTGATAAACAGCATCGAGGAGAAGGTACGAAAGTTGAAAGAAACATTGCGAGGGGATGCTTCTTACAGTTGTACATAGATGTGATTATACAACAGGATATTTTTATGTATTCGGTAGGAAAAATTTTGAAAAAGAATGAAATTTCCTCTTTTTTCTGCTATGATAAAAGGAAATGGCAGATGAAAAATCTAGAATGATATTTGTAGCAGAAAAGAGAGGAAGGATACGATGCAAAATCAGGAAAAAGAAGAAAGGGAGAGGTGGATCTGGCTGTTACTTGTCGGAATTGGAATGTTTTTTACAGACAGATTGCTGGCATGGGCGGTGTATAGTATCCGTTTGCTGTATTTAGTACCGCTTCTTGTATCGGGAGTCTATTTCTTGTATTTGTGTATTCAAATAAGCAGACACAAATTTGATAGGAGAAAATGCAACAAGCTTGAGGTTTGGATGCTGGAGGCAAAACGATGGATGTTATCAGGATTTTGGTTATCATGTGCCTCGTTTCTGGAGACGTTGTTTTTAGATATGACAAAGTTTCTCAGTGTGGATATGGCAAATGCATTTCACAGAAGTATCACATTTTATTTTTGGGTATTGTTGTGGATTGGATATTTTTTTGGATTTTTTTCAGGTCGGATCAGAGAGAAGTACATGAAACGCCATCCAAAGAATGAGATGTCCCGTAGAAAGAAAATTCTGCTTCTTCTAGGAATTGCGGCTGTGGTCATAATTGCATTTACATTGAGGTGCCTCGGAGATCTGATGGTGATTTTTCAGGGAGCAGGAGTGATGGCTGTGATTCTATTCTGGTATTCCGGATATGAGGAAGGACAGCGGTTTCGGTACGAACGAAGAAGGCTGGGGATATATGGTGTTGTATTACTGGCAATCTTTGTGGTGCTATTGCTGGCGGTTCCAAAAGAATGCATGGAGTTTCCTCACATAGCTTGGTAAGAATATAAGAAGAAAGAAAATTTCAAGAAGTATCCTTCTTGGAGGGTTTCATGCTTCGTAGGGGATGAAAAATTGTGAAAAAATGTTAAGTGCGCCTGTAAAATCTTGTTTGATTTTGCAGACGCACTGTTTGTATATAGAAAAATATGTATAGTGGCGAAAAGATTTTTATAGAGTAAATACAAATTTATCACTTCGGTAGATAGTCCTCGCAATCTCCAGTATGCGTCCGGTTGACTGATCTACACATTTAGAACTCATGACAAGGCAGGAAGCAAAGCCTTTGATATCAAAGAGGGCGCGCTCCTTTTTATCAAGAGCAGAGACAGAAAATTCATAATTTTCGTCGGTGAAATCATTGTAACCACACTCGTGCATGTAATCGCGAAGGGATGTGATGGAAAGTCCGCGCTGTGCCAGATCTGGAAATGCATAATCCGGAAGATAGCTGACACGGATTGCGACCGGTTCATCGTCGACGAAGCGAAGAAGAGTCAGTTTATAAATATCATGAAAATCCATTTCTTTTTCAGAAAGCTGAAACATCTCAGAAACAATCAGATTGTCCTTGATCAGCTCAAAACCGACATTTTCTGTGCGGTAGTGGATTCCGATGGAATCCATCTTTTCAAGAAAACTCTGACTGTCATTTAAGAGCAGGCGGATCTTTTCTTTCTTTCCAGAGAAAAAGCTTCCGTAGCCTTGCAGAGAGTGGATGTAGCCTTTTTCTTCTAAGTGAAGATATGCTTTCCGGACTTCTGTGCGGGTTGTATCAAAGCGGGCCGCCATCTTGCTTTCGCTTGGCATTTTTTCTCCTTTTTTATATCCGTCATGTTCAAATTCCTGAATCAAAGTATCAACAATCGTTTCCCAGGTTGTAATTGTTTTCATAGAGAACTCCTCCTTTTTCGAAAAGTAAAGACTATTCTTTCATTATAACAATTTATGAAAAAGAAACAAGATGTTAGTGATGGATTCACGAAAATTTCATAAATTTTACTTTCTCTATTGACTCGCACCTGCTGTTTTGTAGTAAAATAGATAAAAGAAAATAATTTTTTATACAACAATAGGAGAGGAAGCAGAAAGATGAGAGAACAAAAAATACTGGTTGCATATTTTTCACATAAAGGAGAGAATTATTCTAACGGGAGCATTGTCAATCTGGACAAGGGAAATACTGAAATCGCAGCGGAGATGATCGCAGCACATAAGCATGCGGAGTTGTTTGAAATTGAGTCAGAGACAGGATATCCTTTTGTGTATAGAGCATGTGTAGAAGTTTCCAAAAAGGAATTGTCTGAGGATGCAAGACCGAAGCTTAAGGAAGAAAAATCAGTTTCTGCCTATGATACAATATATATTGGCTACCCAAACTGGTGCGGAACAATGCCGATGCCAGTCTGGACTTTTTTGGAGAACAATGATTTTACAGGAAAGACGATTTATCCATTCTGCACAAATGAAGGAAGTAAGATGGGAAGAAGTGAGGAAGACATCAAACGGCTTGCAGCCGGGGCAGAGGTTAAAGAAGGACTTCCGATCCACGGTTCTTCTGTCAAAGAGGAGCGGGAGCAGATTATCCGGTGGGCGGATCAATAGAGAGGATATGCCATGAAACAGTGGAAGCACATCTGCTTGAAATGGAATGAATTTATTAAAAGAATCTTGAGAAAGGAAAGTATTTTTAAGCGGCTGAATCTTTCTTTTCTCGGATTGTTGCTTGGGGCAGCGGCATTTATCACTTTTTTTAGTTTTGACAAGTATTCAAAAGAGATTATCTGGAATCTGAAGCAGAATGCGGCGATGCAGGTGCAAAACATCTGTTTGAAGATGGAAGATATTATGCGGGAATATGAAGATGTTGCGCTTCAGTTTTATGATGATGCAAGAGTCTTGCAGGCTGCTGTGGAAAATGCCGAGGCGGATCAGAACGGTGAGAAGGGAAAAGAAGACAACATTGCGCTGATCGAGGAGAAGCTGTATACTATGAGCCGTCAGAGAAAACATATTAAAAATGTACAGTTTGTGACACCCGGGAGACAGTATCATATGATGGAGGAAAATGGATATCGCAGGGGAGGAACGATAAGGAATCTGACAGAATTTTATAATAAGACATATTATCAGGAGCCGCAGGAAAAACATGGATATCCGGTTTGGTTTGAGGATGCAGGACAAAGTGAGACGTTTTATGAAAACGAGCAGAGTGTGTATGGGTTTGGAAGTATAGTGACACTGGGGGTTGCTGTTTACGATCCATATACGAGAGAATTTTTAGGGGTTCTTTTTATTAATATCAATATAGAAGCTTTTGAAGCGGCAGCAGATGGATATGAGGGAGGGCCGGAAGGCAACATGTTTCTTACGGGAAAGGACAGTGTGGTTCAGGGATTTTCCCCAAGTATCTATGCGCCGTCTTTTCCGAAGAATAAGACGATTTTTGAGGATATGAAAGAGAAACAGAAAGATTCCGTGAGAAAAAGAATCGAGGAAAGAGATGTCCTGTTTGCCTATGAAAACATACCGGGGACAGATATGTCTGTTGTATATCTGGGAAATATGGACAGACTCCTGGAGGGGACTTATCAGACGAGAAATGTCTGTATTTTTGTGTTGATCTGTGTGGTACTTGCATGCTTTGCCGTTTCTTATTATGTCACATGCAGTATTTCTGATCCCATCCGTCAATTGATCAAGGTGATGGATAAAGCGGGAAAGGGAAAGTGGACGGTGCGTTATCCAATCAGTGGAAATGATGAGATCACTGTGCTGGGGGAACGGTTTAATGATATGGCAGACAGGACAAACCAGCTGATCGAACAGGTATACCTGTCGGAGATCCGACGGCAGAAGCTTCAGCTTAGCTGGAAAAATGCGCAGTTAGATGCGATGCTGATGCAGATCAATCCCCATTTTTTGTACAATACACTTGACATTATTCGTTGGGAGGCGATGTACGAGGCAAACGGAGAGAGCAGAGTGACGAGGATGATTGAGCAGTTTAGCAAACTCTGCCGGATGGGAATGCGCACAGGCGGAAATACAATCCCGTTGTCAGAAGGATTGGAACATGCGAATGTATACTTGGAAGTGATCAATTTCCGTCATCAGGATAAGATCGAATTAAGTGTCAGCATAGAACCGGATGTAAGAGATTGTTATATTCCACAGTTTATGCTTCAGCCGATCATGGAAAATGCAGTGGTCCATGGATTTAATGATGCAGCAAAAGGATGCCAGATTGAAATCCTTGTGACAAATTGGGAAGAAAAATTAAAAATTGTAGTGAAAGATAACGGAAAAGGAATGACAGAAGAAGAACAGAAACAATTGCAGAAACAGATTGATGAGGAGATTCAGTCTGGTAAAAATATCGGAATGGCAAATGTCAATCAGAGGATCCGTCTGTTCTATGGAGAAGAGTATGGAATCCAGATGGAAAGCAGACAGGGAGAGGGAACAGAGGTAGAAATCATCCTTCCGATCCGAAAATATTCTGAAAATATGAAAAATCTGTCCGGAGAGGAGAAGGAAGATGATCTATCAGGTTCTGATTGTAGATGATGAAGAGATTGTGTGCCGCGGAATGGCACAGTTTGTGAAGTGGAAGGAACATGGATTTGAAGTGGCGGCAATTGCTACAAGCGTAGACGAAGCGCTTTTGATCCTCAGAAAAATGCATATTGATGTAGTGTTTACGGATATCCGGATGCCGGAGAAGTCGGGGATTGATCTGTTAAGAGAAATCAGAGAACAGAAGCTTGATACACAGTGTGTAATTTTAAGCGGATACAGTGATTTTGATTATGCAAAGGAAGCAATGCGTTATGGCGCAGTAGAGTATCTGACGAAACCGGTGAATCTGCGGGAAGTCGAACAGTTCCTTGATAGGATGCGGACAAAGCTCAATAAACTGGTGGAAGAGAGATTGGATCATACAAGACAGATGGAAGGTTTGCTGCTGTCAATCGCGAGAGGATATGCCAGTGCTGATATAGAGAAATATGGACTTCCGGAATTGGAAAACTGGTATGGGGTATCCATTTTTATGACAGAGAGGACAGCCGATACCGATGAGGTTCAAGTACAGAAAAAATTGATGAAGGATCGGATTCTGGCGGTGATCCCGGAGACCATTGTACTAGATAGTGGGAACCGATCGCTTTTTGCAGTGATTCCGTTTCAAACAAAAGAGCAGCTGAATTATTTTGTGTCAGTGTCAGAGCAGGTATGCAGTGAAGAAAAGCACTGGGCGCTTGCGGTCAGCAAGGAAAAGAAAGGGATTTACGGACTTTCAGAGGCCTGGAAAGAGACAGAGAGCGCAATGAGATACCTTCTGGCAGACACGAAGAAAAATATTATCTTCTATAAAAATATTGAGACGCTCTACGCGGAGGAGGCGGTGGAGGTGCCAAAACTGATCACAGCCTTTTTACAGAAGTTACATACACCGGAAGAGCGCAGCGATGCGGCAAAATGGATGGAGAAGATGTTAAAAGAGCTCGAGAAGGAAAAGCAGATGGATGTGCTGAAACTGCAGACCATATGTATCCGGATCGTCATAGAAGTCAATGGATATTTAAAGGAAATCGGGATGGAGGAGTCCAGTCTGCATGATCGCTTAAATGAGGCGCTAAAACAGTTACTGCTCTGTGCAGAGGGACAGGAGGTGCTTCGCTATATGGAATCTTATCTGGAATGGATCATGGAATGCATCGGACAGGCAGATCAGCAAAATGTAGGAGGCGGAGTCATCTCTGAAATGCAGAGTTTTATCCGACAGCATTACAATGAAAATATCAGCCTGAATATGCTTGCAGAGCAGTTTTATATGCACCCAAACTATCTGAGCCGTCTGTTCAAAGAAAAAACTGGAGAAAATTTTGTAGAATATTTGACGGAGGTGCGCATGCAGAAGGCGCAGGAATTGTTGAGAGATTCGGAATATAAGATCATTGAGATATGCGGGATGGTCGGATATGACAATCCGAGGTCTTTTAGCAAAGCATTTAAGCACTTTACCGGGATGACACCAAGAGAGTGCAGAGAACGCTAGAAACAGCATAGTTGCAGAAAAAAGAGAGTGTGTGGATTTTTCCAAAGAAAAAAGTCCTGCCAAACGGTGGTTACTGTTTGACAGGACTTTTTTGATTATTTTTTATTTGCTTCGTTGAATTTTTCCAATGCTTCTTTTTCACAGAGGCTTTGTGCTTCTGAGAATTCTTTTTCTGGATCTGCACTTGGATCTGTCAGAATCTTTTGTACAGCTTTGTCAACATAAGTTCCAAAGTCTGCTTTTCCGTAGAATTCCAGACGTCCGATGGATTTTGCAGATTCAAGCACTTCTGCGTATTCTTCCGGGAATTCATAGAAGTCTGTAATACTCATGTCATCTCTAGGGATGATCACCGGGTTTGGAGCACCTTTAGTTGCAAGGTTTTCAAAGTAAGAAGAGCGGTATTCCTTTCCGGTCATATAGCTGATGTATTCCCATGCAGCATCTTTTTTTGCCTGATCTGTTTTTGCATTGATCACATAGCAGTCTCCTGCGATTGCAGTTGTCTGTTCGCCGGAAGGTCCTACTGGTGGAAGGCAAAGTCCGATGTCATCTGGATCGATTCCATTTGTGATCGCCTCAGATACCCAGTCTCCTGCAAACGGCATCATACCGATTTTTCCCATACCAAAGTTTTTCACAAGGTCATTGAATTTTAAAGTAAGATCGCTCTGGAGAACTCCTTCACTCTTTAATTTTTGATAATATTCAGCAGCCTGGATGACAGCTGGATCTGTGAAAGTAAGTTCGGCAGTTCCGTCTTCATTTTCCTTTGTGAGATCTCCGCCTGCCTGCCATACATAATACTGGAAGAACCATTCTGTCCATTCAGCGGCAAGTGTTGCATATCCGGTTACCTGATTGTCTGGATCATTGATCTTCTTAGCTGCCTCAAGAGCTTCGTCCCATGTTTTTGGTGGTTCGTTGATTCCAGCTTCTTCAAATAAAGTCTTATTATAAGCAAAAAGCATTGGTGCTACAAGATTAGGAATACCGTAGACATTTCCGCCTTTTGTGAACATATCGACATATTCTTTTGTAAAGTCACCCCATTCATCCCACTCATCTATATATTTGTTCAGAGGCTCTAAGATTCCGGCGGACATATAGGAGTCCATCATTGTAAAGGAACAGTTTACCAGATCCGGTGCAGTTCCAGATGCGACTGCCTGATAAAATTCATTTCCAGGATCTCCTTCTTTGACAACTTTATTCAAAGTGATATCCGGGTGTTCCTCAAGAAATTTTTTCTCCATAGAAGTGTACCAGTCATCTTTGTTACGGCTTGTGTCCCAGATAGTAAGCTCAACCTTCCCTTTGCTGCTTTCTTTGTCTTTGCTTCCGGATGTATCTGCTTTATTTCCATCAGATCCGCCGCAGCCTGCAAGAGAAGCGGCAGCCATAGAAAGGCAGAGAACAGAAGCGATCAGTTTCTTCTTCATAATCAAGTCCTCCTTTGACTTCGTTTTGTTGATGGATTTATCATAACAGATTTGCAGGGAAAAAGAAACGAACCAGAACTAACGAAAAACGTCACATTTTTTAAGATATGGACGAATTTGACAGCGGGCAGGAAAAAAGGTGCGGGAAGACTTTAAGAACGGTGACATCGTCGTTAGGTTCAGACATTCTATTTTAGACAAAATAACGATATACTTTTAGGGAGAAAACACAAGGGAGGTAATACTGATGAAAAAAAGTCCGCAGAAAAAAAACAGAGCAGGCAGTTATCAGTTTCGAAAAAAAGTGACGCCTTGGTGTATTTTGTTCATTCCGATGGCGTGCACAGTATGGCTGAAATATTATCCGATTTTCAGTGCATTTTTCATTTCATTATTTAACTACGATCCAATCAACCAGCCGGGGAAATTTGTTGGTTTCCAGAATTATGTAGATATTTTCCAGATGCAGGGATACTGGGATTCCTGGAAGAATACATTTATTCTGCTCGCATTACAGCTGTGTATGTGCTTTTTGATCCCACTGATCCAGGCGCTTCTTTTAAATGAGTTAGTGCGGTTGAAGAAATGTCTGACGACACTTTATATTCTCCCGGCATTGATTCCGACTTCTGTAAACGTAATTATATGGAAATGGATCTGGCATCCGGACTACGGCGTGGCAAACCAGATCGTGAAGTTTTTTGGAGGTCAGCCGCAGACATGGCTCAGTGATCCAAATCTGGTCAAATTTTGTATCATCTTTCCGGGAGTGCTCGGAGGTGGATTGACAGTGTTGCTTTACCTGTCAGCAATCCAGGGAGTTTCCACGGATATTATGGAGTCGGCGGCGCTTGATGGATGTACCGGATTTGGAAGAATCATACATATTATATTACCGAACATTTCCTTTATGGTATTTATCCAGCTGATCATGTGTGTGATCACTACGATGCAGCTTTTGGATGTACCTTATATGTATGCTTCAGGAGGTCCAAGTGGGGCATCGACTACACAGGGAATCTTCATTTACAATGCATTCAATCAAGATCTGAATTATGGCAGAGGTTCTGCGGCTTCTGTGATCCTGTTGCTCGTGATCGCAGCAATGACGATGATCCAGATGCGTTTTGAAAAAATGGAGAAGGAGTAGGAGGCAGAGAAGATGAAGAAAACAAAGCATAGAACAAAAATGAAGCTTGGAAAATCTGAGCGCGGGCTGAAAATTGTTGCAGTAGTCGTGTCACTGATCTTTGCGGCAGCGATGTTGTATCCGATGATTTTTGCAGTTTCCAGCGCGATGAAAGATAACAAAAAAATATACGAGATACCGCCGAAACTGCTTCCGGATGCAGCAAATAGTTTATCGGTTGTGTTAGATTATTCTGAGGTCAAAGGAGACGAGAAGGAATTAAAGGATAAAATGCTGCAGGATAATATTGTGACCATGTTTGGAGTCAGCCAGAAGATGCAGGAAGATTCTATTATGGAAATTAAAGTGTACGGAGTGAAAGACGGAGAGACGGTATTTTACTCGAGAGCACACCAAATGAAACTGCAGATGGAAAAGGATTATGGAATTTATAAAGGAACTGCGATCAAGACAAAAGTACTTCTCCACGGGGATCGCTACATCCGGGCATGTGATTCCATTGGCTATGAATTTGATATGAACGGAGTGTCTGAAAAAGCGCCGGAAGGACTTGGGACAAAGTTCTCTGAGAAAGTCGCAAAGATCATGGACGAAAAATATCAGACAACCGGAGAGCTTGTAAGCGTTGGTGACAAAGTGAAAAATTTTCTGAATCTGGAGAGCTTTAAATACTACTTACAGATGCCGGCATATATTTATCCAGAAAGTGAAGCAGTACAAAACTTTGGATTTATGACATTTGTATTTAACAGTATCATCGTCATCGGATTCGCAATGGTTTCGCAGGTGATCCTGTGTTCGGTATGTGCATTTGTCATCAGCAGGAAACTTTCCAAGAGAGCAGGACAGTTCGTACTGTTATTCTTCCTCGGTGGAATGATGGTGCCATTTGCAAGTATTATGCTTCCGCAGTTGATCATGTATAGAGAAATGGGAGCTTACAACAACTATGCAGCGTTGCTCCTTCCGTTCTTGTACCCGTATGGATTTTATGTGTACCTGTACAAAGGATTTTTTGATCAGATTCCGGGAAGTTATTTTGAGGCGGCAGAGCTTGACGGCGCGGGAAGCTTCTACCTCTATACAAGAATCTGTATGCCACTGTCTAAGCCAATCATTTCGCTCATTGCGCTGCAGACCTTTATTGGAAACTGGAATGATTTCTTCTGGGCATGGCTGGTCACAGAAGATCAGAAACTTTGGACATTAAACGTGGCACTGTATAATATTTCTAACAACGTGGCGACAAAACAAAATGCGCTGATGGGACTTGCGGTCGTGACGATCACGCCGGTGATCCTGCTTTCGATTTTGTTCTCAAAACAGTTAAAACAAAGTATTGTCGCATCTGGTGTGAAAGGATAATAGTTCTAGTATTTTCGTATGAGAAAGGGGACGTCATATGTATAAGAAAAGAAGTGAATTCAAGAAAATTGCAGCGATCGCTGTGGGAGCTTGTGGAATTGCATATGGATTTGGAGGAGCAGAAGTACAGGCAGCGCCGCCGGAAGGAGGAAACTGGACGTTGCTTCCGACTTCTTCCGATGAGTTTGATGGAGACGGTCTGGATGAGAACAAATGGACGAACGGAATCTGGTATGATGTCACAACAGATCTTGCGTTTTGTCCGGAAAATGTATCTGTGCGAGATGGAAATCTTGTACTCACAGCGAAAAAGCAGGACTATAACGGAAAGGCTTATACGGCAGGAGCGGTGGAATCAAAATTCGATGTTCCGGGAACTGCAAGCTATGTAGAAGTACGTGCGAAAGCATTAGACAGAAAGGCGAATGTACTCAGTGCAATCTGGATGCAGTCTTCCCCATTGAGCTTTGAACTGAATCCGAATCCGGAAATTGATATTATGGAAACATTTGATTATACAAAAATGACAAGTACGATTCATACGTGGAACCAGAGTCCGTCTCTCCATCTGCAGAGAGGTACAAATGGGTGGAAGACTGGCCTGGAAGATATCAGTGCAGACTATCATACCTATGCACTTGAGCGGAGAGAGGGAAAGATGCGGTTCTATTTTGACGGACAGCTTGCATGGGAGAAGACAAGCAGAGAGGATTCTTTTGTAGAACTTTCCCGCCACATGGTGCTCAGTTTGGAGGGACATCTGGGTGCACCAGAGGAACAGTATCTTCCGGGAGAATTTCTCGTAGATTATGTAAGAACTTACTATGACAGTGATTTTGCAGGGCTTCCGGAAAGTGGAACCTATCAGATCGTCAATCAGGAAAGCAAAAAAGTGCTGGATCTTTCCGGCGATCAGAAAGGAATTCAGTTGAGACAATCTTCGGCAGAGAGTGGAAGTGACAGTACCAAGTGGACATTGACGCAGAATGCAGATCAGACATGGAGTATACAGAATATGGCAGATGGAACCTATGTGGATCTGACTGCGGATTCCGGAGTGACATCAAATGGGAATCCGGTCGTGGCATATCCTTATCACGGAGGAACTAATCAGAGATGGTATCTGGTTCCAACAGAGAGCGGGACATGGAAACTGATGTCGGCGCTTAGTGGAAAAGCATTGTGTGTAGAAAATGCTTCTTTGGAAGAAGGTGCACCGATTGTCCAGTGGAGTTATGAGAAAAACGAGGATGCAAACGATGAGTGGACGTTTGTGCCTGTTCAGTAAAAGGCAAAAAATTGAGACAGATAAGGAGCAGGAAAGGGAAAAACATGGGTAAGAAATATCAGGGTGTCCTGACAGAAAAGGAAGAATTTTTATATCCGGACAGTGTCTTAGAGACACTGCCGGAGTCCATCCGGGTGGTAATGCCCCAAAATGGAAAGCAGGGGATTCAGCTTTTGCTGGATACGACAGGCGATGAGATCCAGATGGATTTCGAAGGTGATGGATTTTATGCAGAGTGGTATGAAATGATTGCAGTGCCGGTGGAATACAATACCGGAGATGGAGAAAATCAAGGCGGAGCGATGGTACTTGTGGAGGAGCAGAAAGAAACACCGGCATACGCGACAAGAAAGGCGCCGTTTTTCGTCTATGATTGCCTGAAAGAACAGCAGACCGGGAAGATTCCGGCGAGGAAAAGTGAAAATGACAGAAGAGCGGCAGTTTACTTTTGCATCTGTCCGGAGAAAGAGCTGGAAGCAGGAGAATATTCCGTCGTGGTGACGGCAAAGATGGCAGAAGGAATCTATCAGCTTCGAGTCACTGTGCAGATCTATGATGTGAGGATACCGGAAAATACATTTTGGGTCACGAACTGGTTTTCCGAGGAGGCAATCTGCCGTTTCCATGGGGTGGAAAAAGGTTCGGAAGAGTATTTGCAAATGCTTCGAAAATATATTCAGACGATGCGGCGGATGCACCAGAATGTGTTTTTTATTCAGTTGGATGAGAAGTGTGTGACTGCAAGAAAGCCTTATCAGTTTGATTTTGAATATCTGACACCAGAGATTGAAGCGTTTTTTGAAGCGGGAATGCAGTATATGGAACTTGGAGTGCTGCTTGATCGAGGAAAAAAGTCGGATGGCATGCCGGATATGTATACAGAACATTTTACATGTGCGATGGCGAAAGAGGTTCCATTTGAGACACTGGAAGGGTATGAACTGACGGTGACCTTTGTAAAAAGTCTTGCAAACTATCTGACAAAACATGGATGGGAGAAACGAGTATTGTTCCATATCCACGATGAACCAGACATTCATTATCAGACGCAGGAAGTATTGGAAGCACGCAAGAGACAGTATTATCTTGCAGCCGGAATTTTAAGAAAATATATTCCGGGGATCCGGATCATTGAAGCAGTGGATTCGGCAGAATTCAGAGGTGGAATTGATATCTGGGTTCCGGGTACTGCCGGATATGAGAAGAAAAAGGAAGAGTTTGACACATTGATCCGTCTTGGAGAAACTGTATGGACGTATGTCTGCTGTGGACCGGAAGGACATTGGCTGAACAGATTTCTTGATTTTGCATTGCTCAAAGGCAGAATGCTGTTCTGGGGATGCGCAAAAAATCGGATTTCCGGATTCCTTCACTGGGGACTGAATCAATTTCCAGGGGAGATGAATCCCTATGAGGGAACAAGTTGCCCGAACCATACGGGAATCGGCACGAATTTTCCGTGTGGAGATTCTTTCCTCATCTATCCTGGGGAGGAAGGACCAAGGATGGGAATGCGTCTGGAGGCACAGCGGCGTGGTGCAGAAGATGCTGCATTGTGGCAGATGTTAAGGAAAGTAGATGAAACAGCTCATGACAGACTGCTGGGAAGCGTTTTTACAAATAATTATACATACAAAGATAGTCCGGAGTTGTTTGCCAAAGTGTATGAGGAACTACTTAGCGCACTTCAGAATGCAAAACAGAAAAATACAGATGAAAGATCCAAAGGATAATGGATCTGAAAATATGTAAAATATGAAAAAGGAACATTGACAACTGCATGGCGTATTTTTATAATGGAAATAAAAAAAGAAACAGCATTCATGCTTACGGAGCGCGCCCGGATATCCGGGTACGCTCTAAGTTGCTGTATGGGTGAAAAAATCAGAGCTATTTTGCCTGTCAAAACCTGTCGTAAGAAGGGTTGAAAAGCACGTTTGTAAGCGAATGGAAGGAGAAAACTACAAATGAAAACAGAAAAGAAGTACGCATCTGTATTTGAGCTGAACGGTGTTCCGAAATTGACACAGGCGTTTCCGCTTGCGCTTCAGCACGTAGTAGCGATGATCGTAGGGTGTGTGACACCGGCCATCGTGATTGCAGAGATGGCAGGGCTAAATGAGGGTGACAAAGTAATCTTTGTCCAGGCAGCATTGTTCATCGCGGCGGTTTCCACACTGATTCAGCTGTTCCCGCTTGGAGGCAGAATTGGTTCAGGACTTCCGGTGATTATGGGAGTGAGTTTTGCTTATCTGCCAAGTATGCAGGCGATCGTTGGTAATTTTGATATTGCTACGATTCTTGGAGCACAGTTGATCGGAGGAGTTGTGGCGATCTTTGTTGGAATCTTTGTGACAAAATTAAGGAAGTTGTTCCCGCCTTTGATCACTGGAACGGTTGTCTTTACAATCGGTCTGTCGCTCTATCCGACTGCAGTGAAATACATGGCGGGCGGACAGTCTTCCCCAAACTATGGGGCATGGCAGAACTGGCTTGTGGCATTTCTTACACTGGCTGTGGTTGTAGCACTTAATCATTTTGCAAAAGGAATCCTGAAGCTGGCATCCATTCTGATCGGAATGCTTGTCGGATATATCATATCCGGATTTTTTGGTATGATTGATTTTTCAGCAGTGCAGGGTGCAGGGATTTTTCAGATTCCAAGACCGATGTATTTTGGAATGAAATTTGAAGCGTCGGCAGTTATGACTCTGGTGATTCTTTTCATTATCAACTCAGTGCAGGCCATCGGAGATCTTTCTGCCACAAGTGGAGGAGGATTGGACAGAGAACCTACAGACAAGGAGCTTTCAGGGGGAATCATTGGATATGGAATTACGAATATTTTAGGTTCTTTCTTTGGAGGGTTGCCAACTGCGACGTTCAGCCAGAATGTTGGAATCGTGGCAACAACGAAGGTAGTAAACCGCGTAGTGTTAGGACTTGCAGCAGGGATTATCCTGCTGGCAGGATTTGTTCCAAAGTTCTCGGCGCTTCTTACAACGATTCCGCAGTGTGTACTTGGAGGAGCGACCATTTCGGTATTTGCGTCCATCGCCATGACCGGAATCAAGTTAGTGGTACAGCAGCCGCTGACCTATCGTAATACTTCGATCGTAGGACTTTCGGTTGCACTCGGTATGGGAATCACACAGTGCTCGGATGCGCTGGCACAGCTTCCGGCATGGGTCACAACAGTATTTGGAAAATCTCCGGTTGTTGTGACGACCATCGCTGCTATTTTATTAAATGTGATCTTGCCGAAAGATAAGGAAGCGGGCAAATAAATGATAGTCTTTCAAAAAAGGACGGATTCTGATTTCTTAAATAACTGAACAGATAAAACTGTAAGGACACCGTTTGGTGTCCTTAGTTTTACATTTGTTTTTGGAACAGAAAGAAAAAATACTTGAAATATACCCTGCAAGGGTATATACTGCTAGTGTAAAGGTACAGCTAAGTACTTTTATCAATGCCTATGAGAAAGGAAAAAGATAATGGTGAAAAGTGTGGACTTCAGTGGGAAAGGAGATATCATAATGGAAGAAAACAAAGAATGTTGTCATAAAAAGAAAGAACGTGCAGAGAAGGAATATCGTGACCTGATCAATCGGTTAAGCAGAATTGAAGGACAGGTACGGGGAATCAAGCGAATGGTAGAGGAAGATGTCTACTGTACAGATATTTTGATTCAAGTATCGGCAGTCAACGCAGCGCTGAATAGTTTTAACAAAGTGCTTCTTGCAAATCATATCCGCAGTTGTGTGGCGGAAGATATCAGAGAAGGAAAAGAAGAGACGATTGATGAGCTTGTAGGGGTACTGCAGAAGCTTATGAAGTAGGAGGGCAGAGAATGGAACAATACACGGTCACAGGAATGAGCTGTGCAGCGTGCAGTGCGCGGGTAGAGAAGGCAGTGGCGAAAGTACCCGGAGTAACAGCGTGTTCGGTGAGTCTTTTGACAAACTCCATGGGAGTGGAAGGAAGTGCAGATCCGGCTGCTGTGATTGCGGCGGTGGAGGCAGCAGGATATGGCGCAGCAACAAAGAACGGGAAACAGCAAGATGGCAAAGAGGGAGCAAATGGGATAGCGAAAAACAAGGAGGAAGAACTGCTAAAAGACAGGGAAACTCCTGTTTTAAAGAGAAGGTTGATTGCATCCTTAGGATTTCTTGTAGTGCTGATGTACTTTTCGATGGGGCATATGATGTGGGGATGGCCGGTTCCGAAAATACTGGCAGAGAATCATGTGGCGATGGGACTGCTCCAGATGCTGCTTACGATTGCGGTCATGATTGTCAATCAGAAATTTTTTGTCAGTGGATTCAAAGGATTGTGGCATCTGGCTCCAAATATGGATACACTTGTGGCACTTGGCTCCGGTGCTTCATTTGTGTATAGTACCTATGCACTCTTTGCGATGACAGAGGCGCAGCTCCGTGGAGATATGGAGCAGGTGATGGGGTACATGCATGAATTTTACTTTGAGTCAGCAGCAATGATCCTGGCGCTCATCACAGTCGGAAAGATGCTTGAGGCCAGATCCAAAGGGAAGACTACAGACGCACTCAAAGGGCTGATGCGCCTTGCACCGAAACATGCAGTTGTGCTGCGCAACGGAACAGAAGAAACGGTTTCCATTGAACAAGTAAAAAAGGGAGATGTATTTCTTGTAAGACCTGGTGAAAATATACCGGTAGATGGGATCGTGCTTGAAGGGAACAGTGCGGTGAATGAGGCGGCGCTCACAGGAGAAAGCATCCCGGCAGATAAAAAAGAAGGAGATTTGGTGTCTGCTGCGACGATGAATCAGTCTGGTTTCCTGAAATGTGAGGCCACAAGAGTCGGAGAAGATACGACGCTTTCCCAGATCATTCAGATGGTCAGTGATGCGGCAGCGACAAAGGCTCCGATCGCCAAAGTAGCGGATAAAGTGTCGGGCGTGTTTGTCCCGATCGTCATGGCGGTTGCGGCGATCACTGTCGTTGTATGGCTTTTGGCAGGACAGAGTGTTGGCTTTGCACTGGCAAGGGGAATCGCAGTGCTTGTCATCAGCTGCCCATGTGCGCTTGGCCTTGCGACTCCGGTGGCGATCATGGTCGGAAACGGAATGGGTGCAAAGCATGGAATTTTGTTTAAAACGGCAGTTTCTCTGGAAGAGACCGGGAAAACAGAAATTGTCGCACTGGATAAGACTGGAACAATCACAAGTGGAAAACCAGAGGTGACAGATCTTCTTCCGGCAGATGGGGTGACAGAGAAAGAACTTCTTCAGATTGCCTATGCACTGGAACAAAAAAGTGAACATCCACTGGCACATGCAATCGTGCAGAGAGCACAGGAAGAGGGTACAGTGGAAATGGTTTCGGTCAAAGAATTTCAGGCAGTGCCGGGGAATGGATTGACTGGAATATGGGAAGGAGTGCCGCTTGCCGGAGGGAATCTGAATTTTATCCGGGAGCAGGCAGACGTGCCGGTACAGATAAAACAGACGGCAGAAGCGTTTGCAGAGGAAGGAAAAACACCGTTATTCTTTGCAAAAGAAGGAAAGTTAGCAGGAGTGATCGCGGTAGCAGATGTAATCAAGGAAGACAGCCCGCAGGCAATTCGGGAATTACAGAACATGGGAATCCATGTTGTCATGCTGACTGGAGACAATGAACGGACTGCCAAGGCGATCGGGAAACAGGCCGGTGTGGATGAAGTCATTGCAGGAGTTTTGCCGGAAGGAAAAGAAAGTACCATTCGGGCATTGAAAAAGAATGGAAAAGTTGCTATGGTAGGAGATGGGATCAATGATGCTCCGGCGCTTACGAGAGCGGATATCGGAATGGCGATCGGCGCAGGAACAGATGTGGCAATTGATGCGGCAGATGTGGTGCTGATGAAGAGCAGACTGAGTGATGTTCCGGCAGCAATCCGGCTTAGCAGAGCAACATTGAGAAATATTCATGAGAATCTATTCTGGGCATTTTTCTATAATGTGATCGGAATTCCTCTCGCAGCAGGTGTATGGTATCCGCTGTTTGGATGGAAGCTAAATCCGATGTTCGGAGCTGCGGCGATGAGTCTTTCCAGCTTCTGCGTCGTGATGAATGCGCTCCGGCTGAATTTGTTCCATTTGGAAGATGCCAGAAAAGATAAAAAGAGAAACAGACATAAAAGACAGAGAAAAGAGGAGGAATTGACCATGCAGAAAACAATGAAAATCGAAGGAATGATGTGCGGACATTGTGAGGCGACAGTGAAAAAGACACTGGAGGCGATCCAGGGAGTAGAGGAAGCGGTTGTAAGTCATGAAACAGGTACTGCAGTTGTGACTTTGAGTGGAGATGTGTCGTCTGATATTTTAAAAGAGGCTGTCGAAGCGAAAGATTATCAGGTGCTAGAAATCCAGTAAAAAGATTGCGCTGCAGCTGCTATTGGAAAAACAAAAAGGAAGAGAAGGTAGGATATGAAAGACCAGGATAGAAATGACAGAGAATCTCTGGAGGAGATTCAGGCAGAGACTACTGTGTCGAAGAATCAGACAGAACAAAAGCAACATAAGCGCCGTGTTCGATATAAGGGGACACATCCGCGCAGCTATCAGGAGAAATATAAGGAGCTTCAGCCGGAGAAATATCCGGAGACGATCGAGAAAGTCATTCAAAAAGGAGGGACTCCGGTCGGGATGCACATTTCTATCTGTGTGAAGGAGATCTTGGATTTTCTCCAGATCCAGCCGGGGCAGAAAGGACTGGATGCCACACTGGGATATGGTGGACATACAAAGGAAATGTTAAAGTGTCTGCAGGGACAGGGGCATCTATATGCGCTTGATGTAGATCCGATTGAGTCGGTCAAGACAAAAGAGAGATTGGAGAAAGCGGGATATGGAGAAGAGATTTTGACTATCCGGCAGATGAATTTTGCGGACATTGATCAGATTGCCAGAGAAGCAGGTCCGTTTGATTTCGTCCTCGCAGATCTTGGAGTGTCTTCTATGCAGATTGACAATCCGGAGAGAGGATTTACCTATAAGAAGGAAGGACCGCTTGACCTTCGGCTGAATCCACAGAAAGGGGTATCGGCTGCGGAGCGTCTCAAAGAGGTGACAGAAGAAGAACTGGCAGGAATGTTGTGGGAAAATTCCGATGAGCCTTATGCAGAGGAGATTGCGGTCACAGTGATGGAGAAGTTAAGAAAAGGAGAGCCGGTGGAGACGACGATCCAACTTCAGAAAGCGATTGAAGAGGCGTTATCTTTCCTGCCGGAGCGGGAGCAGAAAGAAGCGGTAAAGAAATCGTGCCAGAGAACATTTCAGGCGCTTCGGATTGATGTGAACAGTGAATTTGAGGTACTCTATGCATTTATGGAGAAATTGCCGGCGGCACTGGCACCGGGCGGAAGAGTGGCGATCCTTACATTTCATTCAGGGGAAGACCGGATCGTAAAGAAGGCTTTCAAAGAGCTGAAGCGAGCAGGGATTTACAGCGAGATCGCTCAGGATGTCATCCGTCCTTCAGCGGAGGAGTGTACAAGGAACAGCCGCGCTCGTTCTACTAAAATGCGCTGGGCAGTCAGGGCAAAAGAATAACAGTAATGATATACAGCAGTAGAAAAGGAAGGGATTTTTATGGAAAAAAGAGCATTTGAAAAATTGGGGATCCAAACGTCACTTCTTGGATTTGGATGTATGAGATTTCCATTGACAGCGGATCAGAAGATTGACGAGGCAGAAGCAGAGAACATGATCGACCGGGCAATCGCAGCGGGTGTCAATTACATTGATACAGCATATCCGTATCACAATGGGGACAGTGAACCTTTCGTGGGGAGAGTGCTGGAAAAATATGACCGTGATTCTTACTATCTTGCGACAAAGCTGCCAATCTGGAAGCTGGATACACTGGAGGATGCGAAAAAGGTTTTTGAGGAACAGATGGAACGTCTGCACAAAGATTATGTAGATTTTTATCTGCTTCATGCGCTTGACCGTGCAAAATTTGAGAAGGTAAAAGCACTTGGGATCGTACCATATCTGGAAGAAATGCGTGCGGCAGGAAAGATCCGTTATCTTGGATTTTCCTTCCATGATGATTATGAAGTATTTGAGGAGATTCTAAATTATTATCCATGGGATTTTTGCCAGATTCAGCTCAATTATATGGATACAGAAATCCAGGCTGGACTGAAAGGATATCATTTGGCAGAGGAGAAAGGCATTCCGGTCATTGTTATGGAACCGGTCAAAGGAGGAATGCTTGCATCCCTTCCGACAGAGATTGAAGAACAGTTGACAAAGGAGCGGGCACAGGCAAGTATTGCATCGTGGGCGCTTCGATTTGTCGGAACACTTCCAAATGTAAAAGTCATCTTAAGCGGTATGAGTACGATGGGACAAGTGGAAGATAATCTTAGTATTTTTGAGACATTTGAGCCGTTATCAGAGAAGGAACAGAAGTTGATCGAGAACACAGCGGATACTTTGAAATCGCGTGTGAAGAACGGATGCACCGGTTGTGCTTACTGTATGCCATGTCCGGCGGGAGTAGATATTCCGGGAAATTTCAGAATCTGGAACGATCAGGCAGTATACCAGAATACAGAACAGACGAAGAAAAAATGGTCTGGAATGGATGAAAAAGCGAAGGCAGATCATTGTATCCGATGCGGAAAATGTGAGAAAGTCTGTCCGCAGAAAATTTCAATTCGGGAAAATCTGCATCAGGTAGCAGAAGAACTGAATACATTGTAGAGAAAAGTAAGTAAAAACAAGCCTTGCAGAGGAAGAGATTGCTTCCCTGTAAGGCTTGTTTTGGCTTTTTGTCAAGCGCTGGGATAAAAAGTTTTTCTGTAGAGATAGCGGGTGTGATACTGGATTAGGATAATAATTTCTGTGCACAGTTTCCTTCCACAGTGCCAATTTGACAAGTGCTGTCATAGGAAAGCGTACCGTCGCATTGGATATGATTTACGACACAGCCGTCTGTCAGGAGAATATTTTCAGCGCTGATCGTGTCACACTGCAGACATCCGGCTTCCAGGGTTGTACACTCAATATTTTTTACGTTGCTGAGTTTCCGATGTTTTGCAAAACGAAAGAAGTTAAAGCTGTTGCAGTTTTCGGGAATAAAAGTAATCTGTTCTCCGAACAAGTCATTTAAAGTTGCCATGCCACGAATCTCGACGATATCAGCATTGACTTCTTCTGAGCTTTTCAAAGAACCAGAAACATAAATTTCATCTGCATAAATTTTCCCTTGCAGGTGGCAGGAACCACTGGCTTTGAGAGAACGGACTTTCATATCGTTTTCAGAATGAAGAGAACCGCTGACATGCAGTGTATTTACCTTAATTTCACTTTGAGAATGAATGGATCCGCTGATATGCATCTCATTTCCTTCCAGTGCCGCATTCGGACATACTTTACAGGAGCCGCTGACTTTGAAAGTTTCAAAGGTCACCGGGCCTTCAATTGCGCCGCTGCCGCTGATCTTGATCAAGTTATATTCTCCCTGTCCGATTTTTCCGGAACCGCTGATTTTAGTATCCGTCTTCATAAAAATTTCCTCCTTCTTTGAGCAGCGTTAAATACTGCTTGAAAAATGATGTTGAAAAGTGATAAAAAATTTAACTATTTTTGACAGTCTCTTCATCGAATGTAAAAGAAAAGGTGTCTTTGTATTTGAGTTTGATCTCATGGCAGAGTTCCTGGAGAGAAATCTGGCAGACGACTTTGATCCGCTCGTCAAGCAAGAGTGATCCTTCCGGGGAAGGATTGAGAAGAAACAGACCATAATATGTTTCATTTACCGCAAGTAGCAGAAAAAAGGTCTTAATTTCTGTGATATTTGCGGCAGTCGTGGCTACATTTGGAATCAGATCGTATAGTTCTTGTTCCTGGATCAGATTTTGTTCCTTCCACCTGCAAAGGGTGATCATCACGAGTACTTCGATAAAGGTAAAGGTATCTTTGTTAAGAACGTCCATGAAATCTGCTGCAACACGGATATCAATCTCTGTGAAACATTCTAGTTCCTCTTCTGTGAAAACACGGTTTGTAATTTCCGGGGAGAGAAGCTTTGCAAGTTCCTCGAGAGAGTAGCGGTCTTTCAAAGTCTGGATTGCCTGCACTCGTTTTAAAATCTGTTCTTTTGGAAAGAAAGTCTCCTGACCGGTCGGACTGGGTCTTTTCACGAACCATTCTTCTGGAATCAGGCCTTCCCGTTTCCAGCGATAGAGCTGTCCGTAGGAAATTCCGGTTGTTTTTAAAAGGTCTTTTTTTGAAAGCTCTTTTTGAGAAATGTCCATATAGCACCTCCTGTTAGAATCAGTTATATCAAAATTTTAATAAAATAATGTGTTACTAAAAAGATTTTAATAAAACATTGTTTTACTATGAGTAGATATTAACATAACATTGTTTTGTTGTAAAGAGGGGGATGAAAAATAAAAAAATTTTTGCGACTATTTTCGTAATCGAGTGTTTGGAGCAAAGCCTGCAAAAAGGAGGGAAAGCTGGATGTACATCAGAGGAAAAGGAGAAATTACTTAAATTGAATAAAAAATTGAAAAAAGTGTTGACATTTGTTCTGATGGATGGTAATATATCGTTTGTACGACGGACATAGAGAAGTTGACATGCAGGAGTGTCGGAATTGGCAGACGAGCAAGACTAAGGATCTTGTGATCAATGCGATCGTGTGGGTTCAAG
>Snoopy_p1__coassemble_262_pt1 | contig 41588 bp, 35 predicted proteins | sample Snoopy_p1__metabat2_low_PE_026 | metagenome-assembled genome bin Snoopy_p1
CAGATAATACTTGTCACCATACTTATATTCTCTTGATTTCAATGTGAACTTCTCGCGGAAGGTTCTCTTCTCCGGTGCATCTTCTCGGCTGTTTGCAACAATCGGTATATCAAAAGATATCTTTTCTCCATCTTCCGTCGTAAAGTATGCCACCAAGCTTCTCGCCTTCATGGTATCTGTCACTTTCTCTGTTTGGATAAAATCAAAGTAAGTGATTAAATTCGTCACTTTTCGGTTCACAGAAGTTAGTATTACGTCTACATAATCGTAAGCAACCGCTCTGGTATTCATTGTCAGCTCAATTACCGGAATCAACATTTCCTGCAATGAAGAACCTCCATGTACATAATTTTGTCCTCCACCTGCTACCTTGAAAATATCTGCTCCAATCGGTGTGGTCACATATAAATTATTCATATATGACATTAATCTGGACTTCATCCCTAATTCATTTACGATCTTCGTAGTAAGTAGAAACCTCTTATTGGAATATGCACAGATTTCACGATCATATGATACCTTATCAAATTCCTGAAGCTTATCTCTCTTATACAAGAAACCATGGTCAGCTGTAATGAAGAATTTCGGTGCTGATAAATACATGGTCAATCGATGTATCAAGCGATGAATTTCTTCTATTCCCTCCTCACAAGCCTTAAAAACTTCATTTTCACTTGCTAGTTTATCTCCTCGTGCATCTACCTGATTATGATAAATATAAACAATGTTTTTGCCCTGTAAAAGTTCGCGAATTCTCTCTTTATTCGCATAAATTAATTCATCAAAAGACAATGCCACGTTATTTTCATTCTGTGCTTTTAAGATTTTATCTCTGGATGCCAAATCACCGCAACTCTGCCCATCTACTGTCACATTCAATTTATTGTCTACTTGTAACTCTTTATGCGGTAAAAGACTTGCCATTCCCACTGATGTTACAGAAGGGAGGCTACTGATCATACAATCCAATTTTGGTGTACATTTTTCATCCAGTTCCAGACGTTCCATCAATTCTTTTGCACATTCATATCGGAATGCATCTGAGATAATAACGATGACACGATTCTTTCCTTCATAAGCCTTCAAATAATTTCGATAGAAGTCTTCCTGGCGTTTTAATCCTGTATCAGCTGCCAGGTTATCTGTCAATTCTTCATTCCATTTCGGAGTTAACTTCTGTAAATACGTAAAGGAATACATATTCTCAATGCGTTCTCTTAACTTAGAAAATCTCTCTGCATCTTCTATACAGTCATATGCACTGTAAAACCATCTATAATAAGAATCAGCCAAATATGTCTGCTTTTGATAATCTGCCACTATAGCCTTGATATCCCTGGTCACTTCTAAAACTGATACTGCCTTCATCATCTGATAAGCATATTTGATTGCCTGATATTCGTTTTTATATACATTTCCAAAATGGCAAGACTTTGTTGTTCGCTGCTCTGCAATCTGTGCAAGGTTCATGCCATCAATCTGAGCATCCAGGATCTCATCATTCAACTGATCCAGTGCCCAGTCAATTAAAATATTATCCAATTCTCTGAACGCATCACAATTTGCAATATCCAAAAGCTTTGCAGACTGATCATTTAATTTATTCGCATCTTTCTTCAGTTCGTCCCGGATTTTACTCACTACCCGTAATGTTTTGTCCACTTTTTCTGATAATGCATCATATGCATCCTGATAAAGTACATTATCCATGAGATTCCGAACAAATACGACCATATCGTTCTTTTTTTTCAATACATAGGATTTCAAAACAGCTGGCAATGTATCTTTCAATGATACGGATGCATAAGTCAATAACATACATGCTGCTAGATCATCTATATTCGGATTTTCAGACTGGTATCCAAAATACTTCTCACATAACTCCCAAAACTTTTCTAGAAGTCCGTTATCCTCCAAGGATTTCATGTATGCTTCGCTATCATTTAATAATAACTGTCTTGTAATCTCTTCAAAATTAGGTTTTGTCACATCTACAAGCACGGCGATAAGACCAATATCAATGGTTTCCACATTGAAATGGTCTATGCCAAGATTTCTAAACTTCTCAATACGGTCTTTATTCTTCCAGAAGTTACTATACTGTGCCAAATGTTCTTTAAATCGATTATCGATTCCAAGCTCCTGTGACATCTGGGATACTCGGTCCGTATAATACGGAACCGAGTAATAATACATATCTGCCAATGGATTTTCTGCATCACTTGATTTTGGAAATGGTGCATATACAAGATATTTACTCTCTGTATCTGATTCATTTAATAACCATTTAGAATAAAACCAGTTCGTTCCATCCAGAATATGTAATTTTGCATGATCCAACTGTAACTCGGATACCTCGTCTTCGTATTCCCCTTTATCATCAAACCAGAATATAATACGAGTTTCTTCCTTGGAAAACTCTGTATTCAACTGATCTTGTATATTTAATAAATCCATTTTTTCACCTTCTAATTTATTTATGCATAATTTATGATATCTTTAATTCTCTTTCAAGTCAGGAAATGATAATTCCACAATACGGTGTCAAATTTCTTTCCTGTACTAGACTTTCATAAGTGCGTTCCAATTCTCGTATAAATGCATCCTGTGATTTACCTTTACACTTCTTCCTGATTCTATTCTTCACTGCCATCAAAACACTTTTCCTAGTCTGTGGTAACGAAAGTGCCTGGCAATTCAAATTCAATGTTTCTGTCACATCTTTATTGATATCCGCATCATCCGAGTAGATGCTGCCATCCGATTTATATTTAATTTTTCTGACAGACAATTCATCAAACGGATTCACAGTAAGCTCTGTATTTCCTCGGTGTGCATCACATGTCATATCCTCTTGTTTTACACCTTTTACCAAACTATTCCCATAACATACCCCTAACATCCATTTAAAATTCAACGTTGCCTTTTTATCATGTTCCTGTTCGTCGTGCGGATGTCTTAGTCTACAATGTTCAACTCTTACAACACTTGGTACTTTTATTTTTCTCATACAATAAGCACACAGGCATCTCTGTTCTTCCCACATCTGTTCTCGGATATCTTTTAATACATCCGTAGGCATATCTGTCTCATAATCCGCATCCGGATTTTCTTTACGAAATTTCAAAAGACTATTGGGTTCTTTTCCTCTTTTTATTACGATCATACTCTATTCCCCCAATATTATTTCCAAATCTAGAGATGTCCTTGCAGCTGCGATATCTGGATCTGTTGTTCCGACAATGGCTTCAATCTCCGTCAAAACCTTATCTGCTTCTCTGTAATTATTTTCATCCATATACGCATAGAATAAGTCCATACGATGCTTGATGTCAGCGGGACGTTCTGATACATTCATAACCTCACGTAATATGGAATTAGCATCTCTTCCATAAGTCTGTGCTGCAGGGATGTAAATTCCTCCATGATCCAGAATTCGTATCTGCTCTCTTGAAACAGAATTGATAACTGCTGGAGCATGAGAACTAACAATAAACTGAATTTTCGGGAAAATTGCATGAAGATCGCTTAAGATTGTTTGCTGCCACTGCGGGTGCAAATGCAAATCAATTTCATCAATCAACACAATCCCTAATGTTTTTTCCAGTATCTGATCTCCAAGTGTAGGATTTAACACTGCCATACGATAGGCAATATCACCAATCATACTAAGCGTATTCTTATATCCATCACTCATTTCATCCATTGCAAATTTTTTTGCATGTCCATCTTCAGATTCAAATTCCAGTACCAATCTATGAGTATCAAGGTCAAAGAACAAACTGGCATTTTTTGCCCCACTAATTCTCTCAAAACTTCTACAGATCGCTTTTTCTACCGTTCTCAATAGCAGCGGTTTATCCAATATCCCTGTCTTCTGCTGTTCCTGAAGACTTTTTAGAGTCTGCATCTGAAACCAATTCAACATCAACTTTTCATTTGACTCTGCCGCCACGCAATCCACATAACCAACCTGACGCTTAAATTCTGTTAATGATTTTAAATTTCTCTTTTCTTTCTTCTGTGCATATAAGCGTCCAGTTCCATAATAAGAAATCAACGGAAGTACTAAAGACTTATCTCCTGTCATAATCTGATTTTGTGCTTTCTTGGCAAGCCCTGTCAGTTCTCCTGCATCTTTAATGGTTGTCTTGCCGCTTTCAGAATTCAAAGAACGAATCCATTTTATATTTTGCTGATTTAAGCAATCACCACAACTTTCAATAATTACTGGAAACTGATGCTGTGGATCCATTGTTCCATTCAAATCATGGAAATCATATCTAGCATCATCTTTTAAAATACTTCTACTGACACCGCCATCAATACCTAATAGAAATGTACTAACCGAGATAGCCACTGCATCCAATATCGCTGTCTTACCAGTTCCATTTTACCAACTACCAATGTAATATGGTCATCAAAATCAATCTCTGCTTCTTTGAAACATCTGTAATTGGAAATCTTGATATTTTTTAATTTCATTCGACATCACCTCACTGTTTCTTCTATGAGCTATAAGCTTTGGATATTTCTCCCAAATCAATACTCCGCATACTATTTACTTCTTCCAATGATCTCCTATTTTCACAATGATTATTTTATGATTCTCGATATCATCTCTTCCCCAACAAAAATAAATCCTTTGATCACTATATCGAGTATGAAGTTTTGTATGTGGATTACAGGTAATTTCCACACCTTCATAAAATTCTTTATATTCTATATTTTCATTTGATCCCTTGCCAGAACATATGATTCCATATTTACTAGTCAAATTTTTCAATGCAACAACTTCATTCTTTCCCTCATCAAAATAATTTTTTTGTCCATAATCATTTAACACACTTAAGTGTTTATGTAGCTCTTCTATATTACTTTCAAAATCTCCCAATTTTTCTATTGAATCACATGAATGCTCATGGAATAATAAATTAGGAAATATGCTCGGAAACCACTGTAAATAATCATCATAACATTTTGATTTTAATGCATAATTTCTTTTAATAGTAAGCAAATCGTTTCTCGATTTATGTACACATTTTTTTATTTTTTCATCTTCTATAAAATCATGTGGGAATGCTAAATATCCGGTCAAATCCCTTGTTTCTAAACAACTATAAGTATCTTCTACGTGTTGTTTTGTACATATAATTCGCATTATATATGTATTTAAATCATTTGACTGTCCGTATATAAAATCTGTAGCAGTGATGCCATCTTTATCTAGCGTATCATAAAACTCATTTGGTATATATATACTATCGTTTGTTTCAATCTCTTCAATATTTTCTGCCCAGATACATGCACCATCAAGTGTAATCCCGTTATAATTTGTAGACGGCAACATATAAAAATCTATGCTTTGCATCTCCTCATCTCCAGTAATTCTCTCAAATCTAATCTCTTTTGATCAAAAAAACCTTCTGGCCAATCCTCTAATTCACCATTTTCTTTTGTCAAAATATTTTTATGAACACTTTCTTTTCCATTTTTATCAAAAAAAATGGTTTTCATTAATCCACACTGCTTAAAATGCGCTAATTGCAAACGGCAGCCATCTATAATATGTTCACTGTGAGTTTCAACAATAACTTGTACACCACTTACTGCAATATATGCTAAAAATTTTCCCATCTGCGATTGACTAAAAGGATGTAAATGTGCCTCTGGATTTTCAATCAGTAAAATACTATCTTTTTTCATGCTTGCAATTAACGCTTGAACAACGATGGGAAGCGTACATGATATTCCAAAACCAGTTCCTGTTGGTAAATAAAATTCTCCTTCGTTTCTAAATTTAATAATAGAAATATTTTTTTCCATGTCTACACTACTCTGTAAAGCTGTGTTAGGGAAGAGAAGTTTCAACCATTCTTCACAGTTTGCAGAAAATCTTGTAATTGAAGATATCTTTAGTAGATCTGGTAAGATCATATCACTATCTAAGCGCTGGTTTTTGTCTATTTCATTTATAATATAACTCGTGTATTCGCCCTTGCTTCCAACATAATCATCCAGTGTACTTTTTATTCCGTAAGTTATTCTCGGTCCTATTCTTTCTGCATTGAGATAATATAAATTCTTCGCCCATAAAAAATTTGATTTTTCCATATCTTCTAGCATTTGTTCATAGTTACATATCTGAAAGGCTGTGTCATCCTTCTCATCCAATGCTAATATGACATCTTCTGATTCATTTTGTAATTGCAAGCTTATTTTTAATTCTTCATCATTAAAATTTTCAGACATTATACTGATTGGAAGACCTAAATTAACATCAAAAATATCTGTTGAACGGACTTTCTTTTTTTCTATATTTCTATAACTATTTACTGCAAGTAAAATTGCCTGAATAACACTGGATTTTCCAGTTGCATTGGCACCTGTTAAAATTGTTATCTGATTCAACTCTTCTTTGAAATTTTTGTGACATTTAAAATTTTCCAAGTCAATTTTCTGTATCATCCCCACATCCCTTTCTTAACACTTCTGCTGAAAAACAAAAATTTTGATTCACTCTACTTCGATCTCCGGTACCTACTGTTATGGAATTAATATAATCTTGATTTTTCAATTCATTTGCAAATACTTTTACTACTTTATCTTGATAAGATTGCAGCATTACTTCATTATACTTCGGATGACTTAATAATACTGAGTACGACGTAAAAAGTGATTTATTTATATAATCTCTTGACATCAGCATTATTTCATTCTCTTCCGTTATGGAAATTTTTGTAAAACAATACTGACCAAACACTTGATAACATCTTTCCATCGCCGTATCGAATTTATCGAATAATTGATCAAGTTTTTCTTCATTCATTTCATTTAATACTTCAATTTTTTCATCCAACATAGAAGAAACATTTTTATAATCATATGTTAATTCTTCTTTTTCAAAGTCATATATTAAATAAAAAGCATAAAATCTAAGAGCTAATTCTTGTGCATCCATTCGATCATCTTTAACCAATGCCCGTGTTGCTTTAAGATAGTTTTTATTTTGTATGCTTTTTTTCAAAAATAATCGCACTTGTGGTTTGCATATTGCATTCCTCATTTCTTGTGGATTTAATTTCATTCCACCTGTATTAATCCTTCTAAAAATATCATAGATGACTTTTTTGGGTGAACGTGCATCCAAGACATTTACAGCTAATTGTGTACGATATATTCTTTGTTGATACTTAACATCTAAATCCTTAAAATACTTTTTTGAACAAGTATCACTCAAATATTCTAACCCGGTTAATTGAAATTCGTTATTTACAAACTCATGAATAGTAGCTAAGCGCTGTTGCCCATCAATTACTTGAAATTTTGAATCCTCATTTTCATAGAAATAAAATGCCGGGATGGGTATTCTAAGCATAAGTGATTCTATCAGTAAAGATTTTCGTTTATTATCTTTCCATACTCTATTTCGCTGATATCCAGGATTCAATTCTAATAAATTACCATCTTTTAATTCCATAATATATTTTAGAGATAACATTTGTTGATCAATTCTAATTTTATCCGCATTAAATGGAATTTCCTGGTCATCCTCAATATCCTGAAAAAAATTCTCTTCATACTCTAATCCAGCATATTCCGATTCCATCTTTTCTATTTCATCATCTATTTCTAATACTTTCTTCACTTTTCCGTCGAGTAGACTTTGTCTCGACTTTCCACTTCCTTTCATCTATATTCTTTTCGATGAGAGGTTTCAAGTCTCAAAAGCCCCTCACAGAACCGCACGTGCCCTATTAAGGCATACGGCTCTTCAATAAGCCATTCGCCTAATAAGCACTTGTTACATATATTTTCGGCGGGGCTAACGGATGTATTTGCAGTATCTTCTGATACTTTTTCCACGTCAGCCAATTGGACTGGTCTCTTTTTCGTTTACTCTTCCAGAGTTCCTGTCTTACATACACGAAATATTTTACCAGTCCGACATAGTTTCCGTAAATGCCATAGTAACGGTAGTGACCTGTCAGCTTGACATTTAGTGCTTCTATCGTGTCTTTCATACTTTCGTGCATATGTTCCCATATCCACTTTTTTACCGCTTCTTTCTTCATTTTCAGCTTCTTTTTACTCGTTCTGTGTAATACACAGTACTTGTTCCTGTGACTTCTCGCATTGTAATGGGTAAAACCTACAAAATCAAAGGATTCCTTTGTTCCCTTATATCTTCCAAATGGAAGTATTCTGTTCTTGTCCTCTGCTATCTCCAGACCAAACTTCTTTAGTCTTTCAATCAAAAGCTGGTAGAACTTTCGTGCTTCGTTCTCGTATTGGAACAGGTATACAAAATCATCTGCATAACGCACCATGTACATTTCTCCCTTAAACTCGTGCTTCTTCACATAGTCAAACCACGTGTCTAGGGTATAGTGCAGATACACATTTGCAAGTACTGGCGATATAAGTCCACCCTGCGCTGTTCCTGATTCTGTTTCCAGTCGCTTTCCGTCTTCCATAACTCCGCCTATCAGAAATCTTTTGATATATCGGATAAAATTCTTATCGGCTATGTCATGCTCCAGAAATTTAATCATCCATTCATGGTCGATATTATCAAAGAAACCTTTGATATCAGCGTCCACAATATAATTTACCTTATCTGCCATGATGTGTTTATTTACTCTCTGTATTGCATCGTGGCAACTCTTATTGGGACGAAATCCAAAAGAAAACTCTTTGAATTTAGGTTCATAGATTGCTTCTAATATTTCTTTAAATGCTCCCTGAACCACTTTGTCTTCAAATGACGGAATTCCAAGTCCTCGCATTTTTCCTTTTCCTTTAGGGATATAGGTTCTGCGCACTGGATATGGCTTATAGGAAAATTTCTTCATTTTCACTAGCAGATTTTCGATATTTTCCTCTAGTTTCTCTCCGTATTCTTCCTTTGTGACTTCATCTATCCCTACTACTTTGCCTTTCGGCTGTTTGCTATAGGATTCTCTAAGCGTGTCTTTGTTGACGTATTTCATCAACGACTGAACTTTGCCATATTTCTTTACGAGACTGGCTAGTTCTGCTTTCTCTTTTTCCATAGAATGTCTGCCTCCTGTGCTTTCTATGTTTCGATTGCAAAAGCAACTTATTGTCCCTCCCTTCCCTCCAGAGTCATTACTTCCTTCATCGGTACTATGGATGAATCCGACTCCTCAACAGTCTTCGTTTGTACTCACCATTGCATTGGTCAATACTCCCTACTGGCTCATGTCCAGAACTGTCCAGGTCTCCCAGGTATGCCGAATATAACAGTATCAGGTATGCCGTGCTCTCGGACTCCGGTGTGTTTTCATAATCTCGCACTAACGATTATTCCTTGTTGGTGACCCGAGGAGGTAACAGACCACCCCACACAATCGATAATTCTAACGAAGCTCAATCACTTCACGCTTTCGCATTACAGCGTTCCTGTTCCCTGTCCTACGCTTAAACCTCATCGTTAGCCTTTGACGCTCCAAGGACTCGGTACTGGCGACTTGCTAGGTCTTACCAGACTGGATTCCCACCAGTTATATATTCGGCACCGAACTGGCGCACACCTCCTACATTCTCTATTTTATTTGAGTTTTGCCAACAAATCCACTTTTAATGCTTTCTTTCCTTCCTGTGCCACTTCCACTCCCTGGAATTTTGCATAATTGACTTTCACTCCATCATCCAGATCAATCTCAATTCTCTGATTTGCAATATGAGCAATGGCTTCATCATAAATCTTCATTTCCGAAAGCTGCTTTGTATATTTCGTCACTGCTTTTGTCGCCTTCGATTTTTCGGAAGCTGAGGATGCATTCTCAATGGTATACTGAGCACTCTGCATGGCTGTCTCTACATATTTCTGTGCTCGGTGTAAATAATCGGTTCTTACACGACCAACTGTATCTGCATCATAACGGTGCATATAGATCAATGCTTTGAATCCATTTTGTTTGCCACTATCAAATAACCAATAAATCGGACGCTTCTGATATACTTTCAAATGGTCTGCATAGAAATCTTTCAAGAAGTAATTACGAATGACTTCTCTAGATGTATCACCTTTGTTTCCTAATGCGTTAGCAATAAAATCAAGGTTTTCTTCTAACGTATCTGCACCGTAGACTATCTTCACAAAGTCTACGAAACGACCGACCATATCATCAGAGAAATATTCTTCATCGGTTATTGGAATACAGTTGTCTGCATCCGGGATAAAGGTGTGGTATCTGCTGACATGCCATTCCCCACCGGCATAAATCAGTCCTTCTTCATCCAGAGAATAGCGACCAAACATACAGCCAATTGCATAGGAAAGGAAGCTGCGGATATCTCTAGATAGATCCGCTTTCCGAACGGTGACATCCTTGTCTTCCTCTTCCGGCGTCAATTCATCCTGTAAACCGTAAATATCAATAAAAATACGGTTCAGTTCTTCTTCATTTGCTTTCAGCTGATCAAAACGGTTGTCACATTCCGCCTGCCACTGTGAAAATGCTTCGGCGATGGTCGAAACTTTTCGAACCAATGGGTGACGTTGAAAATCCCAGGAAGTTTCGAAGGAGTCCCAGTCGGTTTTTGATAACTCAAGATTATCCTTCACAAATTCTTGTACATCTCCTTCTTTTTCTATTATAATAGGTAATTCAGCAACTCTTCCTACTTCAAAATGAATAGTAGGACAAGTAATCGCAAAAATATATTCCACAACTTTAGAATTACATAATCCTAATATATATAACAACCTGTTAGTATTGCAATACACACTCGGTCCAGATGCATTAGATATTGAATTACCTTTTACATATCTGAATCCAGTTTTTGAAGAAGATATATCATTCCAAGTTATACATCTTTTGAAATAATAATCTTCATTTCGTATCACAGAACCTGGAAACGCTCTCAATTCAGTTCCATTGTTTTCCCAGTTAACGATATTCTCGTCATTTCCATACCATCTTCTAAATTCTCCACCTTTATGAGTTCTAAACCATTTAATTGAAATTTGCTTTTGCTCTACTTCATACCAAAATCTAAGAAAACGATTATTATCCGAAGTTGTCATTCCTTTTTTCACTGGGAAAAGTATACCTAATGGGTTTGATATATCATAATCATAAAATAAATTTCGATTCACCCAATATGCCACTGGACTTCCCGGAATTTTAGAATATTGTTTTGCATTCTGCTCATAATAAAATCCACATTCATGGTTATTAATCGCTTCTAATGCTTTCTGTCTTTGAACTTCCATTCCTCCACGAAATTCTGTCAATCTAAGATAGCATCCCTTTTTATCAACATACGAATTTTTAAATACAAAGGTACAAATTGGAACAGTTGCTTCTTCAAATGCAGAATATTCAAACTGTATCAACGTTTCAATTGTCGCCTGTGTAAATAAATATTGTCTCAATTTTTCATATGACTGAATAAACATCCAAACATATGGTGTCAAAAATCCTAAATATCCCTCTTGTTTCGTCATTGCTGAACATTTAACAATAAATGCGGAAAAGAAATCTGATTTATAATCTGCATAATTATCCTTTACAAATTTACTGAGAGTGGCATTCATATTGCTTGCTCCCATATACGGTGGATTTGTCACTACTGCATCATATTTCTGTCCCAGATTTCGTGCCACTCTCACCAGTTTTCGTAGACTTTCCTGTGTCTCTTCACTTCCCACACTTTCAAACGAAATCTGTCCATCTGCATCCAAATCATCCGCAAATCTTTCCAACACATCCCAGTCGCATACATCCACGTTCAAAATAGATCCATATTCTCTGGCAGCTATGAAAATATCCAACAGACCTCCTATCTGCATCACAGCCAAATTCCGCTCCATCTCACTTAAGTGTGTTCCGAAAAACTGCAAATGATTCCGGTTAATGTCATTGCTCTCTACAATCGCATATACTTTTGGCTCCGGCTTTCCTTCTCTACCACGCAAGAATCGTCTGTTATAACCACGACCTTTCATCATGACTGCAAAGTATGCCAGCTGATAGGCTCTCTGATCAATGTCCAATCCATGGATGTTATGTTCTACAATCTCAAAAGCAGCTTCTCTCTTGTCATACCCAGCACTTTCATAGATATCCATCAGCACATCGAACATCGCAATCAAGATATGTCCGCTTCCCATACATGGATCAATGCACGTAATATCTGTTGGCTTCAGATCTTTGTATGTCGTACGGATTTCTACCAGTTTTACATTAACAGCTTCTTCCTGTTCTGCTTCCGGCAGATAATATTTCCATCCAAATCTTTCTGCAGTTGCTTTTTCATCCGTATCTGGATCTAAAGCACGTAAATGTTCAATCCAGATTCTTCCCACAGAGTTTTCTACCATATAGCGAACAATCCAGTCTGGTGTGAAAAGCTGAGTTGCCGCCGGAATTCGCTCTTTTGTGATTTTTATATTCTTTTTCAGTTTTGCAAAAGTGTCATCTTTTAATTCTGTATTGTAATACTGATACAGCCATCCGATAATCTCTACCTGTCCGGTTGGATTTCCTTCTTCATCTAGTGTGGAGACATTAAAGTCTTCTTCCGGAATCCCTGTCTCCGGATTTACTAACATATAGATAACATCATCTTTATTTGTATAAGAAATACCAAAGAGTAATTCCATATAATCAGAATCTGCTTCAAAAAGTCCCGGCAGAATCTCATGCAACTGGTGGCACTGTTTTAAAAACAATCTACAATACAGTTTATCCGTATCTTCTGACGTACCACTCATTTTCCAATTAATGATCTCTTCTTTTTCCTGCGCTGTCAGGTCTAAGTCTACATCTGGTGCCTGTGTCACAAGATCCGGCTCCATTTTTCCTTCTTTTTCGGAGGAAAGTACACGAACTCGGTTTGGAAGATAATCGTTCACTTCCATAAAGCGAATGGCGCAGATTCGGTTAAACCAAGTATAAGCTACTTCTTCTACTACTGCTTCAAAACCACGGGATTCGATCTGGGATTTCAGCCTTCTTCTCTGTTCACATTGTCTTTTATTCAATGTTACTTCTGTTCCTGCAACGGTCTGATATACTTCAAAATCTGATCCTTTGGTAATCGGTTCACTGCATGACGTTTCTGTAATACCTAGCATACCTGCTTTATCTGTAACCGAATCAATCAGTTTTTTTCTTGCTTCTATAGCAAATTTCTTTATCGCATTTTTGTTCATGTACTACTTCCTCCAAATCCCTTTTTTCGCTAGGATCGTTTTCTTCTCCTATTTACAGTCACAGATACATTTTCTTCACAGTATCCCTGCAAATGTGTATCTGTGCTCCAAATCATAATTCTTCCGATTCCTGGCACAGTATCTCTATACTGTTCATATGCACGAATAATAGACACATCTCCTATGCCTATTTCACGGATTGCATTTTCTTCGATATGATCAGCCAAATATAATAATCCTTCTTTATCCAATTCTACTCCATATAATTGCCATGGAGCTTCACCTTCTGCTGTTTTCCGAAGATACTCTCCGAATTTTTGAGCAATTGTTCGTCTTATATTCCCATTATCTATATGAGCTATATGATTGCCGGTTTCTATTATAGTTGCTATTGGTAAAATTAATACTTCTTTAGCTTCTATTACTTTCTTCAATTCCTCCTGTACACTTTTTACATCCTTACATCTTCCTGGAATTTCTAACATATTTGTCATAACAGAGGTATCTATAAATCTTACATTCATCTATTACACCCCCAGCCATGAATAATCTTTTGGTTGTTTTGATTGTTTCAGTGAATCAAGTAAACTTTCATCAATCATCGCATCACCCAGGCCGCCTGTTGCCAACATTGCTGCAAAATTTTCAATATCCATAAATGCTTTAATTTTACTTGTACCTCTGCCTTTCTCTCTATAAACAACAGACACTCCCATTAATTCATCTTTTTTATATGCATTTAACAACGTAGCATTATGTGTTGTAATAACAATGTCAATATTTTTCTTTTTACCTATTGCTATCAACTGTTCAATCAGTTTATAAACTCGAGCCGGATGAATACCATTGTCTAATTCTTCGATTAACACCATGCTTCCTTCTTCGCCAATCATTGCAGCTGTTAACACCGCAATACATCGTAATGTACCATCAGATAATTGCCGTGCATCTACTAATTCTGTTGAATTCAGATTTCTTTCACGCAATGCAAAAATCACATCTCCAATTTTTGTCTCAACAAACTCAATGTCTTCAACATCATTTTCCGGTAACTCTTTAATTACGTTCAACAATTGTTTCTTTTTATTTTTGTCTTTACACATTTCATTCAAAACAGCTGAAAGATTATCACAATTCTGTCGCAGTTCAACATCTGTAATTCTTACATAATCTCTGATTGCAGAAGGAACAGGATCAAGCATTCTAATGTTTTTCAAATGATTAATTACACGCTCCATCCACGCAACAATCATTCTCTCATCTTCTGTATCTCTTCGCATCTTAACGACCATTTGAGGTAAAATAGCTGACGAGCGCACACAAATAGTATCTGGATCATTTCCTCTATTTCCATTTTTGTACTGCACCTTAATTTCTGCCCGTCCTGATTCCGCTTTCTTAGTTTTAAATACTTTATTGCTTTTCGGTCCTAAACTATCACGCTTTACAAGATATAACCCTTCCTCTTCAATTCCAACTCGATCTCCAACCGCTATCTTCATTTCATATAATAAGTCTTTCGTTTCATCAAAATCAATCAAACAGCCAAGCTTAAATGAATTGGTTTTAAATCTTGCACAGCCCCGGCTTCCACCACGCACTACAGCACCTGTACTTTTCGTTCCATCTAGTATTGTGCTCAGATCAATTCCTGTAGCTGCCTTTGATAATATAGTAATTCCTTCTATTGCATTACTTTTTCCAGATGCATTTGTTCCGATCAAAGTTGTCAGAGATTCTATATTCAGTTCCGCCTTCTCAAAACTTTTAAAATTTTCAAAAATAAAACTTTTTATCATGTAATCTGCCTCCCTAACTTAAAATAATTATTGTAGCATCTTCTAACTGTGCTTTTAATTTTCTTTTAAGTTCTTCTGCAAATTTATCAATATCTTCTTCTGTTTCTAACGCATAGGTTCTCGCACCAGCCACATTACTGATGGATACATTCTTACATTTCTTTGGCTGAACTGGCGGTGTTACCGGCTTCGACGGCTCTGTATGACCGCCACCTGTTGGTGGTGTTACCGGAGCAATTGGTGGTTTTGGATCTACTTTTGGACGATGTGCCTCCTCATATTCTGTAATCTCATCCATGCAACGAAGCTTTAGGGTATCACTTTCCAGTCTGATATTTTTAACTGCCGCAATCTCATGAGAAGTATCCAGCTTCCTTTTTATTTCTGCAAAAGCATTTACAAATTTATCCCGAAAAACAGAGGAAAATTCTTTCTCATCGAGCGTACGCAATACTTTTTTTAAATCGTCCTCTACAATTGGACGCATTTCTTCTGCTTCCTTTTCCAGTAAAGCACCATACTGCTGTACAAATTTTATAGACAGATCTGGCAGTTTCTGAATCTGGCTAAATGGATTCTTTGCTGTCACGATAGCTTCCATCTGAGCTACATTATCAATGATTTCCTGTTCCCGAACATAGGTCTTACTATTTTCAAACATCTGGATCTGTTCCAATGCTTTTTCAAAGATCTTTTTTTGACCGCCTTTGAAGAAATCAAATACCGGTGCGGTATCGTCCGCATCATCTAAGAGATCATCTCTTTTTTTGTCTACCGTTTTAAAGAATTCCACTGGTTCTTTGATCATGAGAAGTTCTTCCAGATTCTTCTTCGCCTGTTCCATTAATGATTTACAAGGTAGCTTTGAATTGACACGGTATTCGATCATGATTTCACCAAATGTCTCCAACTTATCCTGTACTTTATTCTTAAAGTTTCTCATAATGATATCGTCATCATCACTAGATAAGGAATAACCGAAGTAATCTTTCAATACTTCTTTTGCCGAACGAATCTGTCCATCAGTTGCTCTTTCTCTAATAGCAATCAGCAGCTTCTCCACAAATTCACGTTTTGTCAGATAACGTAGCAATTCCTCTTTTGTATTAGACAGCATAGATAAGCTCTGGCTGTTGTAAGTCAAAGATACCCGTCCCATCTTAAAGAGCATGGCAACCAGCCACTGTACGTCTTTCGGATCAAAGCCATAAGGAGCTGACCCGAATTTATCCTGCAGAGATTTCAGGGATGTTTTCATATGTCTTGCATTATTAAGACCAATAACCTGAATCACTTCTTCCAGTGCCAGTTTGTTTGGTGTGGTATCACTGGTTCCCAGGAAAGAAAGCTGTCCATCATTACCATTGAATACGGCAGCAATATCAGAAAGCTCCGGAGCTGTTTCCATATAGGTCAGTTTGTTATACTGCATAGCTACCAACTTACCAAGTGCCTCATTGATACGGCTTGACGGTTCTTTTGCTGAGATATTTGCTTTATCACCATTGACATAGATCTCTGCATGTTTCAAGGCATCCTCAATAAAAATTCGGATACGATCCTTCTTTTCAATCCGTTCATCCTCTTTTGCACGACGAATACTGTCAAAGCTTCCCCTTGCTCCTGTGGCATTTTTATTCAAAAATTTATAAATCTTGATAGACTCTGTAATCTCATCTAAGAATGTACTGTCATTCGGTAATTTCACAATCACACTATGTTCCTGTACAGAAAGCATACGCAAGGCAGAATCTGGATAATCCTCCCCGTATGGCGTAATAATTGATACTCCAATCTCATTGGACTGATTTCCTTTGAAATATCGATCATCTACTTTCTGGTTGAACGGGAATAAATAGCGGCTGCTGTAACGATATTTCTTGTCTGTAAAGATTTCCTCAAAGATTACGGTAGATGCCTCTCCGATAATCTCACCCATTTCTACAGATTCATTGTTAATGGCATTATTAATTTCCTGTTCCTCATTGGTCAGGAAGATATAGATTTCTCCATTTTTCTGTACCAGTGTCTCTCGAATCAGTTTCTTTAAGGATTCTTCGATCTTTCCACGGATTTCAATACGATCATCATCAATACTGGAGATCATCAGCGTGGTAAGGTTATCTACATTTGCTTTGATCTCTTTAACATATTTAATCATAAAGAGTACTTTCAGCAGTTCCACATCGAACTCGTCCAGTCTGCTATTGTCTTCTGCATCGGTAATGACCTGACTGTGCTGATGATCGATAAATTTGTGCAATGGATCATAGAAATAGCTAAATGGTACCAGTACACCTTCCTGGCTATCTTTTAAGCGAACGGCCGACTCCTGGAACAATGCCAACATGGAACGGGACTGATCCGATAAATGCTTTCCGCTGGCTCCATGGGTACGGATAGCTGTCAGCACCTGTCCAAGTAAGTTGAACTGGTATGGAATAAACGGATAACAATCTGCAAAATCTGTCTTATCTGTATACAATTTCTTATCTGCTGTGTCTGCTGTAAAGGTAATCAAGTTCTTGATAATGGATTCTTTCTGTTCATATAACAGCTTCAGTGCAGACTCTGCGATCTCATTCTTCTCTAAGATACGTTTCCGGATAACCTCATCTACATTGGATGCAGACAGGGATAATCTGGTATCGAAACGTCCCTGAATCTTGGAGAAATCATTTCCTTTTGTCTTTGTAATAGAATCAATATCTTCCTGGCTGGTAACAATGACCCATGCTTTTCCTCTGCAGGCTGTTCCCAGATCTTCTACAATAGTCTGAAGATTCAGCATTAACTGAGTATCATCCGCAATATACTGGCCAATCTCATCTACTAGGAAGATTACGTGATGATTTGGTCCTTTTTTCTCACAGTATTCTTTTACCAAAGATACAAATTTTTCAATACTGAGGTCATAGCTTCCCTTTGCATTCTTACACCAGTTACGGGCTGCTTCCTCACTCATAAAGTCCATTACCACTAGAGTTTTTACAACCTTATCCTGCACAACTGCAAAAGCCTGTCTTTTCTTCTCCCATGGTGCTCCTGCTATTTCTTTAAATTTTTCTTTAAACTCTTCAAATCTGCCTTCATTGTCCAACTGACGTTCAAATTCTGCAAGGTATGGAATGGAGCCACAGTAGCCTTGCATTTCGTTGAACACTTTCATAAATACTTCTACAATAGCTTCTTTTCCCGAACCAACTTTTGCAGATCCTTTGGAATCAATATTAAAGAGCATGACATCGGAAGAAATAGTTCCGGAATTGGTCATCTTGGCAATAAGCATCGGATCTTCGATTTTCTTACCGTCTGTAAAATATTCAATGGCTCTCTTTCCTTCTACTACGCTGTTTTTTAACAGATAAGAAAGAATCTTTAAGAAGTGAGATTTACCACTTCCAAAGAAGCCCGAAATCCAAACGCCCATTTTATCAGTATGATTATGAATTCCCTTTTCATAATTATCGAAAAAATCTCGAAAATGTTTTAACAGTTCTTTCGTTACCACATATTCGTCCAATTCCTGATATACGTTTTCTTCATCAGACTGACCGACTTTGATGACACCCTTAATGTCACGATCAATCTGTTTTTCAAACATCTCTTTAATCTTCATTTTTCTTCTCCTTCGTATTTACACAAGCCGGAATGCCCGGTAATAATTTCTGGAATCCATCGTTCCAAATAATCTCAGATCTTGTCCACTGTATTCTCCAGGATAAAACAGTACAACCGGTACACTGTCTAATACCTGATGTAGGTTGTTGAGAATATTATGGCTGGAAATAATCGGATGGCATTTTCCAACTCCTGTCAAAAAAATTACGCTGTCTGTCAGATCTCCCTGTAGAATCTTCGAGATAATCAGGTTTAGTTCGTTCGTCTCATCCAGTCCCAATGTCTCTGCCAAACTATCAGCCATATCAAAAAAGCCATTGTCTTTTTCCAGATCAAAGAAAGCTTCCAAATATCCTTCTTCCTCCAATACCTGAATCATCGTGTGAAACAAGTCAAATTCTATAATTTTAAAACCTCTATTGCCGTTGTTAATTCGGTCTTTTAAATAGGCGATATGATTACGTACTTCCAGTTCAACTCTCGGATCGTAATCAAACACATAATATCCGACTTCATTTCCAAGTCCTTTATTTTCACGAAAAGATTTTTCAGAAATCTTATCCTCAATCCGGTTCAGTCTTTCTTCCAAACTTAATCTTGCCATCCTTAGACTCCCTTCACCGCTTTTAAATATTCTCCAAGCCCATTTGCAGTCAGTAATTCTTCTGTACGGTAATCAATATGAATTGGTTTGATTGTTCTCGGTTTTGCACTGCTTTCCAGTAATCCTGCCTCATACATCATTCTGGTAAAGCACTGTTTCAACTTCCGTACTGCAGTATCTGTCCAATCGGCAACCTCATCACTCTGCATTGCCTTATCTGCAAAAAACACATTCAGATCCCGGTCTGTAATCTCTTTTTCTCCTAATCGGATTTTTTCGTCATATACTTCATGTAAAAACTCAAAAAACAATCTGCTGTCCATCAGAATTGCAATCAGATTCAGAATCTTTGCGGTTTCTACATCACATGTAACAAATGCCTGTAATACTGCTTCCGGTAAGGCAAATACTCTTCGGTATGTTCCATTCAATACTTCATAGGCACGATATTCTGCTTTCACCTGATAGATATTTTCTTCCCAGGCGATCTTTCGAATATCTGCTTTACTAAGTCCTTCTAAGATATAACCTGCTGTTTTTCTTGACTCTTGCAGCCAAAATAATTTTGATGTAAGTCCTGCACTGTATTCCACTATTGTCCACCATCCTTTGTTCCCTGACACAGCGGACATTCGCAATCCGCTTTCGCTACTTGCTCATGAACACAGCCACCTTGCGGCTTGCGTTCATAATGGACAATATCTCCGAAATCACAATCTAACTTCTCGCAGATTTTTTCCAGAACCTTCATGGAAACCTGCTCTCCATTGGTCATTTTTGCCACGGTGCTGCTGCTGATTCCCACCAGGCTCATCATATCCACTTTCTTCATATTTTTATCAATCAATAGCTTCCAAAGTCCGTTGTATGATACTGCCATCTCTTCTACCTCTTCATTATACACAACTTATGGTTTCCTTATATTTTGGAAGTATATTTTCCTTGTCCGTTCTGCTACTTCCAATCTTTATTATTGTACCATACTTGACATATTTCTTCAATGAGAACTACAAATCAAAACTTCGACTTTACGAATACTATATTTGAAACTTCTAATACATATCACAAAGCAGTCCTTACAAATACAATATAGCTAGTGATGCTATAAGATACCTGAAACCATTTACATACCGTATAGCCTTTGAAAATCCAATAGAATCATTTTCATTTCCCGTAATAACACTCAGAACCTCTTGCAGAAACACTGGTGTATGCCTTTTTATTAAAATACCGTTTTTTCTCATATCTCTCAGGAACAGATCATAAGTATCTCTGTTCCATACGACAAGAAAATGATATTCGGGAAAGTGTTTTGCAAACTTCGTTAATACCACATTTTCTTCTTTTCCCTGCATAATATTTGTTATCGGTGTATGCGTTACAATTTCAGTCTTTTCATTAAATAAACTTGGGTCACTCAATCTGATTGCTTTGGAAAATATCTTTGTTTTTTGTATTTTGATATCAGCAGCCACTACTCCTATCTGAATTGCTTCACGTCCATCCACCCCCGTGGTTCCAGGATCCTGATTCCACTCTAAATCAAGGAACAGATATTCCAATTGTTCTTTTTCCCTTACATCAGCAGCCACTATTTTTTCCTTCTTTATACGCCTGAATCTCATCTGCCCAGTGATCATCCATAAAGTCCATCATTGCATCACTTTCAACAGCTTTGGAAATAGCTCTTCCTACAGCTTTAAAGTTCAATTCAACGCCCTTGGAATCATTCTCATATGTTACAGATCTGTTTCTAGCAATACCGATCTTCTCAGCTTCTCTTCCCGCATCAATATTTGCGCCTAGGAACAGAAATTCCCATCCACATTCTTTTTTGGCTTCTATCTTTCGCCTGATCTGCCCCTGTCTAAAATGCTCACTGGAATTTTCTAACCCATCCGTAGTAATAACAAATATGATTTTTCCTGCCCGGTGGTCATCTGGGAGATGATTCTGTACATTTTCCATTTTCTCAATTGCTGTTCCAACTGCATCGAATAAAGCAGTACAGCCACGCACAAAGTATTCTTTTTCCGTAAGTGGTTCAATGATCTCCACCGGAAATCTGTCATGAATGATATCTACTTCATCATCAAATAAAATAGTGATCACATTCACTTTCTTTCCTTGTTCCTTTTGCTTTGCAATCATGCCATTAAAGCCGCCAATCGTATCACTTTCCAAACCACCCATCGATCCACTTCTGTCCAAAATAAAAACCAACTCAGTTAATTCTGTATTCATGTGATTTCCTCCTCTAATTTTTGTTATTAATCACATTTTATCTACAGAACCAACTGAGTTGGTCGCCTGTCAGGTGACATTAGTATTTTTTATTTTCTATTTGAGCATGAAACTCATATATCTTCTATCCGTTTTCGTATCCTTAAACCCATACTTTTTATAAAATTCATATGCATTCATATAACAGCATGTTCGCAATGTTATTTCTTGATACCCCGCATTTCCCGCATCCATTCGTAATATATTTAAAAGTTCTGTTCCAATTCCCCTTTTTTGATACTCCGGAAACACAGCCAATAATTCTATATATAATATTTTCCCAAACATTAAATCAGGAACCTCATATGCAAGCAATACACCACATACAACATCATCGTCTATTGCTACATAAGAAAATTTGTGTTTCAAGCAAAATTCTACATATTCCTCAAATTTAAAATACCGTTCAACTATTCCCTCAATTCCATAAAGTGCACATTCATAAATTTTTTTAATATCATCTGTGTCCAATTCTGTTGCATTCCTTATAATCCGCATATTATACTTGACTCCTTGCTATTTTAATATCTTTATAGCCTTACTTTAGATCAAATAATGAGTAATAAGGTCGCCTGTCAGGTGACATTGCACCAAATTATTCAGCTAAAACACCTGCTGCCCATACACATTCAGTATATCATTAATTTCAAACATATCATAGATCTTGTTCTGCAAGAAATATGCAACGATAATATCTGTTTTTGAACTTCTGGACAATGCAAAACCGGCACTTGCCAATAAATCTTTCGCTTCATCCAACGATAATTCCAAAGCAATTGTAAAAGCCAGTACTGTTTTTTTGTTCGGAACATAATTGACATCTTTCCGGATTTTTGAAAAATGTCGACGATCCACATACGCCTTTGTATATGCTTCTGAATCTGTCATACCTCGCTCATCAATCATGCGAAGCAATCTCTGTGAAAATGTTTCTTCCAGCTGATTCATCAGATTATCAATGTTTCTGTTTACCGACATTGTAGAAGACATTCCTTTTTTGAGTTTCGTCTTCTGCATTGTTGAAACATCAAATTCTTCCGGAAACATTTCTTCTGTGAAACTGCTTTCCTTTAGTTGCTCTTCCTGCAAAGCCTTCTTTTCAGCTCTCTTCTTTCGGAATTTTGTGATTATATCAAAAATAACCCTCATTTCCTCATCCATTTTGATATCATTATTCACCGGTTCATAATATTTATCTATGTATTTTCCTACCATATCAATTAGCTTCTGATCTGCCATATCTATACCGCCTTTTATCTTTCTTAATCGTCATAATGATTGAATCCACCAAAAACCAGGATTGCCATGCCCTCACTTATGCCCCTTGTCATCATAATGGTTCAAACCACCAAAGAATCCCGGGCAGCTCTCGCCTACTTTCTTTCCGTTTGAATCATAGTGGTTTATGGATCCGAATAATCCCGGGCGGCTATATCCTTTTTTACTCATAATGTTATCCTCCTGACTCTATCAGCTTCTTGTTTGATATCAGAATAACATACTTTTTTCATTTGGAAGTCGCATAACAGGCGACATTCTTTCATCGCGTAATATAATCATCAGAACATCTGGAATAATATGATATTTCATATGTCTTGCCTTGAATCAATAGTATTCATCTGTTTTCTTCCTTGTCTTTTCTTATTATTGCGTGCATATTGTGCCCTCTTTTAGTCCGTAAAATACGATGTTTTTTCTTTGCTATCTAATATCTCGTCTACTGGTACCCCACATAATTTTGCCAAATCAATAGAACCTTCAAATACTACATGAATGTCCGGTGCAAATACCCTGTCTAATAATTCCATGAACAACTTCGTATCTTTGCCCATTTCATCTATATATTTCTGATATTGTTCCTGTAATGAAACATCAACCTTACGTACTGCTTCTACATATTCTTCAAATATCTTCTGTTCCCTGAACGACAAATTATCTTTTGCAATCTGGTACATCATAGTTCCTATGTTATTACCAACTACTGCACCAAGTACAGGCACAGGTATCAACACTTGTCCTGCAAATGACGAAAGTGCACTAACCGAAGCATCTAAACATAACATTTCTGAATTTTCAATAAATCTCTGTTCATCTACATTTCCCATCTTTAATTGATATGCCTGTTCTGCAATACCAAATGCTACAGTTATCATTGCACTTGCTACTGCTGCCGGAGTTGCAGTAAAATTCGTCAATGTATAAATAGATGCTCCTCGAATACCGCCCTTCAAGTAACCCTTTCCTGTAATAGCTGCAATCTCTTTCCAATCATCTTCATCAAAAGCATTAAATCTCTTACCCGACTTTCTTTTTTTCCGCTATCCCCAAACACAACGCCATAGCGCCCTCAATTGCGGCTGCAGCTGCTGTTGCTTTCGCTCCCCCCAGATATCGTAGGTTTACTTTTATTATATGCCTGCTCTTTTCTTTCCCGATTTTGTTTTCTTAAATTATCCTTTTCTTTTGAAAAAGTCTGTTCATATGTGCTTTTTTGAACTTCTGAATATTTTAGTTTTGACGGATCTACTTTATCCAACGAAATATCTCCACTTTCAAAAAATTATGTACTTCTCTCCACTGTTTCAGAGAAAAATCATCTGCTGAAGTCGACATTTTATTTGCTTCTTGTTCTGAAATTGAAAGTAACCACTTGATTTTCTCATAATGATCTTCCGGAATCTGATATATACCACCTTTATCAGGGAAATCAGGATAGTCCTTTAAATGCATACGAATTGACTGTAACGATAAATATCCGCCACTATTTACAAATTTCTGCTGTATCAATGTTGCACCTCTTCTTAAATCCTCAGGACCATTATCATTAATCCATTCATAAATAGGCGCTTTCCCTTCAATCTGTTCTCTAGCATTTCCTATATCACACTCCGCAATTTCAGCAATAAATCCATGCATTCCATATTGACTGCCTCGCCCTTTTCCATTGTTTACTATATCTCTGCTAATTGTTTTAAGTGTTTCACTTATGGTAGACATTACTTCGTTCAAATTTAATTCTTCTTTCCTCAATGTCTCCCTCAATCAGTCTAATCTCACTTGATTCAGGTAATTCATCCAAGAAGCAACTGCTTGTTCTTGACCACTTTTAATAATCTTTTCAGGTTCTGTTATTTCCATAATAGGACATACACTTTCCGTACTGATTATTCAGCATAAATGATATTTGCCATTTTTACTGTCCTTTTCAATATCATAACGATTTTTATAGAAAGAAATGTTTTTTCATTCAAAATAGTGGTTTCGTAAAGGGTTTTTGCGAAGTCTGTACGAAAATTATACGAAAAAACTATTAAATTATATGAACTTATGATAAGTTTACAAGAAATGTTTAATGACCTGAAAGCAAACAAAGGAAACCCTTGAAAATGCCCATGTTCTGAGCTTTTCAAGGGTTTCAAAATTCACGTTATCTAGGAAATTAGTTTCCCATCTGTGCAGCCACTTCAGCAGCAAAGTCTTCGTTTTTCTTCTCTAATCCTTCTCCAGTTTCGAAACGAACGAATTTCTTAACTGTTACGTTAGCACCGTTTTCTTTTGCTACTTTTTCTACATATTTAGCAACAGATAAGTCACCATCCTGTACGTATGCCTGATCTAATAAGCAGATTTCTTTTAATTCTTTGTTGAGACGTCCGATGATCATCTTTTCGATGATGTTGTCTGGTTTCTCTGGGTTTTCTGTCTTAGCCTGAGCTAATAAGATTTCTTTTTCGTGCTCTAAGTATTCTGCAGATACTTCATCGCGTGAAACGTATTTTGGAGACATAGCTGCTACCTGCATTGCTACGTTCTTTAAGCAAGCTTTGATCTCGTCGTTGATTACGTCTGTCTCAGCTTCTACTAAAACACCGATTCTTCCGCCACCGTGGATGTAAGGTACTACACATCCGTCTGTAACTACTTTTTCAAATCTTCTGATGCTTAAGTTTTCTCCAATAACAGCGATTTTCTCTGTCAAAGCATCTTTTACAGTCTTTGTGTTGTCTGCTAACCATGCTTCGCTTAAGAAAGCATCCATATCAGCTGCTTCTGTTGCTACTGCCTGATTTGCAACTTCTTCTACATATGCCTGGAAGTCAGCGTTCTTAGCAACGAAGTCTGTCTCAGAGTTTACTTCTACGATTGCTGCTACTTTGTCATCTTTTACAACAGCTTTTACAAGACCTTCTGCTGCAATTCTTCCTGCTTTCTTGTCAGCTTTTGCCTGTCCGTTCTTTCTTAAGTATTCTACTGCTTCGTCCATGTTTCCGTTTGTTTCATTAAGAGCTTTTTTGCAGTCCATCATTCCTGCACCTGTCATCTCTCTTAATTCTTTTACCATACTAGCTGTGATTGCCATGATCATTTCCTCCATTGATAATAGTTTCTTTAAAAAAATGCTTCAACCTGTATTCAGGCTGAAGCATTTAGTTCCAATCTTAAGCTTCTTCTGTTACTTCTTCAGCTGCTTCTTCTGTTACTTCTTCAAAAATTTCTTCTTCTCCTGTAACACCCTGGTTTGCTTCGATTACAGCGTCTGCCATTTTAGCAACGATTAACTTAACTGCTCTGATTGCATCATCGTTTCCTGGAATTACATAGTCTAATTCTTCTGGATCACAGTTTGTATCTGCGATACCGATCAACGGAATTCCAAGTGTGTGTGCTTCCTGAACACAGATTCTTTCTTTCTTAGGGTCTACGATAAAGATTGCATCTGGAGCTTTCTTCATATCTTTGATTCCGCCTAAGTTCTTTTCAAGTTTCTCCCACTCTTTTTTGATTGCGATAACTTCTTTCTTAGGTAATACGTCGAATGTTCCGTCTTCTGCCATTCTTTCGATATCTTTTAAGCGTGCGATTCTGCTCTGGATTGTCTTGAAGTTTGTGAGCATTCCACCTAACCATCTCTCGTTTACATAGAACATTCCGCAACGTTCTGCTTCAGATTTGATTGCATCCTGTGCCTGTTTCTTTGTTCCAACGAAAAGGATTGTTCCTCCTTCTGCTGCGATGTCAGAGATTGCTTTGTAAGCTTCATCTACTTTTCCAACTGATTTCTGTAAGTCGATAATGTAGATTCCGTTTCTCTCTGTGTAGATGTACTCTGCCATTTTAGGGTTCCATCTTCTTGTCTGATGTCCAAAGTGAACACCTGCTTCTAATAACTGTTTCATTGAAATAACGCTCATGATTTTTCCTCCATTGGTTTTTACTCTTCCGCATATTTCCTGTACTCTGCAACCGTTTCTTCTATATATAATGCGATCCTGATCTTATCTGGCTTCCATCTTTCTCTCAAATGAGATACAGATGAAAATCCTATTCAGAATCCATTGAAGAATATTGGCACCGGCAGAGATTACCATATGCGTGTTTTTTACGACCGTTTAAGTATAGCATAGCAAATCTATGGATTGCAAGTACTTTATCATACTTTTTTTACAGTTTTCGCATTTTCTATGACTGTGTCGTACTTCCGAAACCACCGTTTCTCACACTTGTCACATCATCGTCAACTGTGATTCCATATTCCACAAAGATTCCCTGCATAAATCCTGTTCCTTCTGGAATCTCAACGGTTTTATTTTCGTTTGTATCATTTGTGATCTTTGCAAAAATATGCCCCTCATTATCAGAGTAAAAGTAATCGCTGTCAATAATTCCAACCGTATTATTTAATTGCAGACGATATTTGAATCCAAGCCCGCTTCTCGGATAACATTTTAGAACCCAATTTTCTTCCATCTCCACACGGATTCCTGTAGGAACTTTCACAGTTTCCCCTGGTTTCATTGTCAATGTCACCGGTGCATAGAAATCATATCCTGCCGATCCTGAAGTAGCACGCTTTGGAAGTTTGATATGATCGTAAATCGTCTTGATTTCTTCTGCATTGGTAGCACCAAAAGTGTCGATCCATCCCTCTGTAAACTGCTCGTAACTTACTTTCTGAAATTTTGCAATTCGTTTCATTTGTTTTCTCCCGTTTCTATTTTCTCTCTTGTCGTTTCTTCTTTATGTTTCTGTATTCCGAAACAGATAGCCGGTTCCTCCATGCTGAAAATCATAAGAAGTCCCGGCTAATCTATCGTTTTCTTTCCCAGTCTTTCTGCCGGACAAGCTTACATTTTCGCCGACAAAAATGAAATTTTAGGAATCGTGCAAGATCACTTTCTCTTGGCGAAGAGACTCCTGTACATCGATGACTCTCTGATTTGCGCTTCCCTTCCAGTGAAGACTTACATCTTTTTTATCACACTCGAATTCGCCATCTACAAGCACATCGAGATATTTCACAATCTCCGTGTTTTTAATTTCCTCCCAGAGAGAACCTGTGTAAAGCCAGATTGTCTTTTGTGGAAATTTCTCTCGGATTTCTTTTGCCAGTTCTTTGACATCATAAGCATTTCTGACATGAAGCGGATCTCCTCCGCTAAATGTGATTCCACTGATATAATCTTTGGAAAGTTCCTCAAAAATCTCTTCTTTTGCTGCCTGATCAAAATCCAATCCCCCGTTCGGATCCCATGTGATCGGGTTGTGGCATTCTTTGCAGCAGTGAGCGCAGCCTGCCACCCACAATACGACACGAAGTCCATCCCCGTTTAGCATATCGTCTTTTGTTATGTTGTGATATCGCATCTTACATACTCTTCCTTTCTGCGATTTCCGCCATCTTTGCATCGTTCAGACGTGTATCTCCTTTGACTCTTGAATAAGAAAGGTATCCATTCATCCGGTCGATCTTCGTCAGATTTTTGCTTCCGCATACCGGGCAGACATCCATCGCAAGTTCTTCGTGTCCGCAATCGTCGCAGTACGCCAGAGACAGATTGACCCCTTCATAAAGCCCCATATCCATCGCGCGGCGCACAAGGGCTTTGATTGCTTCTTTATTGTAGTTGATCGGATATTTCACATACTGGATTTTTCCTCCGTTGCTGAGTTCCCAGAAACGATACTCCAGATCCTGCTTTTCAATCGGTGTGATGTCTTCTGTCACATGACAGTGGAATCCATTGCTGACATATTCACGGTCAGATACGTTTTCTACGATTCCGTATTTCTTGCGGAACTGCTTTACCTGAAGCCCGCAGAGATTTTCTGCCGGTGTCGCATAGATTGCATACAGATGTCCATCTTCTTCTTTAAATTCGTTGACACGCTTGTTGATGTACTCTAATACTTCCAGTGCAAATGCGCCGTCTTCCACAAGTGATTTTTTATTATGAAGCTGCTGAAGCTCATTGAATGCTGTGATTCCAAAGGAAGCAGTCGCTGATTTTAAGAGAGGCTTGATCTTGTCGTGCAGACCAAGATTTCCACCGTAAAATCCACCTTCACAGTATGCAAGCGGATTTGTCGATGCTTTCATCTCCCCGAGATACTCATATGTACGAATATGGAGCTTCCGGATCAGATTTAAGTAGTAATCAAGTACTTCATAGAAATCTTTGTTCTCTTGTTTTGCCTTTGCATAGATCATTGGCAAGTGAAGACTTACTGCACCAATGTTAAATCTTCCGACAAATACCGGTGTATCTGTCTCATCTTTTGGATACATGCCCCCCTTTTCGTACCATGGGGATAAAAATGCACGGCATCCCATCGGGCTGATGATTTTACCATACTGCTTATACATACTTGCGATGTAGCCTTTTCCAGTCAGACTCAGCCAGTCCGGATACATTGTCTTTCTTGAACATTCGATTCCTGCTTCAAATACATCTTCCAGTTCTTTTCCCGGTCCATGCAGGTTCTCATCATAGAGGAATACGATTTTCGGGAACAATACCGGCTTTTTATGACCTTCTTTTCCCTGTCCGTTCATTCTGACTTTCAGCATCGTGATCGTGACAAGCTTTGCAAAACGGCTTCTTCCGGTTCCTGCTGTCACTGTAATAAACGGATAATCTCCTCTGCTGGAAGATACGGAGTTAAATTTGTATTCCCACCCCTGGAATCCCTGCTCCATCTCTTTTTCCAGATCTTTCCATGCGACCTCTTCTGCCTTCTCCCGCTCGATTCCAAGTCCCAGATATTTCTCCACATGGTTATGGAATGATTTCTCTGCAAACGGCTCTAAGATATCATCTACACTTGGCACAGTGAATCCACCGTACTGCTGGCTTGCTGCACTTAGAACAATATCTCCGATCACATCGAATGCTGTATCCAGTGTCTTCGGCTCATTGTACCAGAGATTTCCCATCTCAAATCCCCCGCTCAGCACGTTCTTTACATCGAACAGACAGCAGTTCATTGTATCGCGTCTCGCGGACATGTCGTGGATATAGATGTATCCATCTCTGCATGCCTGAATCTCTTCTGTTGTCAGGAAAAACTTCTTGTAAAGTTCCTTATTCAGTTCATTGAAAATCAGACTGCGCTTTGTAGATACGAGCGCACTGTCTGTATTACTGTTCTCCTTATCACCGATGTACATAATTGACTGACTCTTTTTGTACACCTCGTCAAGCATCTGCACAAAGTCCTGCTTATAGTTGCGGTAATCACGATAGCTCTTTGCCACAAGCGGATTCACTTTCTCCAATGCACCTTCTACGATGTTGTGCATCTCGGCAATCCGGACTTCTTCCACTCCCATATCTCTTACTTTCTCTTCCACAAATTTACAGATAAATTCAAGCTCTGCATCTGTAAATTGGATCAATGCACGATAAGCTGATTTATTGACTGCGACTACTACTTTCTGTACATTAAACTCTTCTGAAGTCCCGTCTTTCTTGATTACTTTCACCATACTACACTTGCTTCCTTTCCCCATTATTTCATCTATATTTAGTGTTTTATTATCTTTTAGCAAACTAGATAATGTGTCTGCACGAACAATATTACCACTTCCTGCAAGCACCGTCAACAAGAACTGCGCGAAAATATTATACAAAAATCTTCGTTTCCGTTCTTCTAAATTTTGTGAAAAATAAGGATGGACATTGCTGTTCCATCCTTATTTTCTCTCTTCTATTTTAGTTGCCGCACTCAATGCTGATTTCATTAAACAACTTTAAAATTTCTTCCACACTTGTCTGCTGCTTTTCTTTGCCTGACCGATCCATTATGATCTCTCCCTGATGCATCATCAAGAGCCGATTCCCATACTCTACAGCATAGCGAAGATTGTGTGTCACCATGATCGCTGTCAATTGTTTCTTTTTCACAATTTCATCTGTCAGCTCCATGATCCGCTCTGCCGTCTTTGGATCCAGCGCCGCTGTATGTTCATCGAGAATCAGAAGATCCACCGGTGTCATCGTAGCCATCAGAAGAGCCATTGCCTGTCTTTGTCCGCCGGACAATGCTCCCACTTTTGTCTCCAACTTTTCTTCCAGACCAAGTCTTAAGGAAGATAATAGTTCCCGATAATAGGAAATCTGTTTTTTGTTGATTCCTCTTGCAAATCCATAACGTTTTCCTTTGTGATCCGCTATCGCCATGTTTTCAAGAATCGTCATCCCCGGGCAAGTACCAAATGCAGGATTCTGATACACTCTTCCGATCTTCTGATTTCTCCTATACTCCTTTTCCTTTGTGATGTCTTTCCCGTTCATGCAGATTTGCCCTGCTTCCGGCAGGATACTCCCACAGATCAGATTTAGAAGAGAGGTTTTCCCTGACCCATTACTTCCAATCACAGAAACAAAATCCCCCCTCTCGATTTTCATTCCAAAATCTTCAAATAAACACATTTCATGAACCGTCCCGGGATTATAGTATTTATAAATATGATTTAATTCAAGCATTTCCTTTCACCTTCCTTTTTCTCTCCGTACTGATCAACAAAATCACAAGAAACAGCACTGCTGTGATCAATTTCATGTCTCTTGGTTCAAAGTTTTTAATTGCAATACCGACACACAACTTGTAAATCACCGCTCCGAAAAAGACAGTGGTAGTTGTTTTCAGAAAGGAAAGCTTACGAAACAGACTCGTTCCGATGATCACACTGGCAAGCCCGATGACCATCGCCCCGGTTCCCATAGAAATTTCAAAAACCCTCTCCTCCTGACAGAATACACATCCCGCAAGTGCCACAAGACCATTGGCTATCGCAAGTCCGATGATTTTTACATTTCCTGCATCTTTTGCAAGAGAAGTGACTAACTTGTCGTTGTCACCTGCCGCCCGCAGAAGAAATCCTGACTTTGTTCCCAAATAAAGATCCAACAATAATTTTGCCCCAACCGCAATAACAAAGATCAGTGCCAGTGTGGCATAGTTTCTAAGTGTTCCCGGAAACATCCTATCGATCAGATCATTTTTAAAAATGGTTTTCTGGGAAAACAGTGGGACATTTGCCGTCCCGGCAATCCGTAAGTTTACCGTCCACAGAGCTGTCATCATAATGATCCCGGCCAGAAGATCTCTGACCTTTCCTTTCACATGAATCAATCCAGTGAGCATTCCTGCCAACGCTCCTGCCAGAAATGCCAGAAGCAGTGCCAGAAATGGGGACATTCCCTTTGTGATCAGCGCAGCTCCTACCGCTCCGCCGAGCGGAAAACTTCCATCTACAGTTAAGTCTGGAAAATCCAGTATTTTATAAGTAATATAGACACCAAGAGCAAGTATTCCATAGATTAACCCCTGCTCCATTGTTGTTATGATCAAGCTCATTTTCCTGCCATCCTTTCCTCATATCCTTTATTCGCATATCTCAGCGTTTTCCAAAAGTTCTTCTCCAAAAAAGATCCCCAGTTGTTCTGCCACTACAGTATTCAAATAAAGATTTCCTCCTGAAATCTCTTCATATTCCAATTCCGATGCCTTTGCCTCTCCTGTCAGTATCTTTGCTGCCATTTTCCCAGTCTGCTTTCCAAGTTCCACATAGTCAAGTCCTTCTGCCGCCAGACATCCAAGCTTGACCTGCTCAATTTCGCTTCCAAATACTGGAATCTCTGCTTCTTTTGCTCGTTCAAGAATCGTCGGAAGGGAATTTACTACCGTGTTATCTGTCAGATTAGTCAGACAATCTACCTTTCCTACTAATGCTTCTGCTGCCATCGCAATTTCCGATGTATTGCTGACACCTGCTGTCACAATCTCAAATCCATAATCTTCTGCATAGTTTTCATATACTCGAATTGCGGACAAAGAGTTTACTTCGCTTGTCGTATAGAGAATCCCGATTTTTTTCGCTTCTGGAAGAATCTGACGAATCATTTCAAGCTGATCCTTGATCGGAAGTCTGTCACTTGTCCCGGTCACTTCCCCTGCCGGCTTTTTATCTTTTCCTGCCAACTCTGCCGTTTCTGGATCTGTCACCGCCGTATAGATGACTGGAATCTCTGTATCCATCGCCGCATTAAATGCAGTCTGTGCACTTGGGGTTGCGATTGCACAGATCAGATCCATCTGATCTGCCACAAACCGATCCGCAATCTGACTTGCAGTGCCCATATCCGCCGCTGCATTTTTCACTTCGATTTTTAGATTTTTCCCTTCTTCCAACCCTTCTTCTTTTAATCCTTCCAAAAACCCTTCCCTGCAGTTATCAAGAGAGGCATGCTCCGCAAACTGTGAGATACCGATACGATAGATTTGCTTTCCTTGCTCGTTCTTTGCTTCCTGCTTGCTTGCACAGCCTGTGATTGCCACAATCGCTAGCACAGCTGCCAGACTTCCTGTTAATTTTCCTACCTTTTTACTCATTCTTCTCATCATCTTTCTCTGCTCCTTTTCCTTTTTTAATTATGCTGATATCCACTTGCCAGGCAGATAACTATGATGTTAGCAAAGATTAGACAATTCGGATCGTGAGCACTTCGAGGCTTCGCCTCTCAGTCGCGGGCAGCCCGCGAATATTTTTCCAGGAATGCTCTCTTTTGTGCAAGCACAACGAGCGCCTTCCTGGAAAAATGCTCACGATCCTTGCCAACACGAAAAAAACCGCCTCAAGCTCTTGCTTGAGACGGTAATAATAGGTATTATTATCGCGGTACCACTCAAATTGACACGTACTGTCCTCTTTCTCATGTACTAACATACACTCCTGATTGATAACGGGTTCGGTTCCCGACGTACCATACTCTCCTACTGATTTCAGGCCGCCCTCGAAAGTCCATTCAATCATCAACTTCATATGGCAATCGCACCTCCTGCCACTCTCTGGGATGTCGTTTGATAATCTACTCCTCTTTCTCAACGGTTTAAAAAGTTATTTTTTATTAATTTATTACAGAAATATAAATTTGTCAATACTTTTTACATCTTTTCAAAACATTTTTATTTTTCTGTCTAAAGCAATTTCAAAAGGAACTTCTCTACCTTCCGTCCTTATAATTAAAATCTGACAAAGAGATATCCTTCTGCTTCTTCACGGTTTCTACGGATCGTTCCAGGTTCTCCTGCAGCTGACTCGCGTAGTTTTTTAATTCTTTTTTGTAAATCTCTTTTCCAGAAAAAATAGAAGAGGCAATGTCACCAAAATCCGGAACAACCGGCTGGATCATACTGTAAACCAGCTCGATATTGCCGTTTTCTGCCACCGGATTCGGAACAGCAATGCTCTGTTCCATCGCATATTGATAATAACGTCTCATATGTTCATTCTCAATATCTTTTTCTCCGAGATCCCCTCGCACAGACACAAATCCTCCCTGCGCCATCAGTTTTTTCTGATATTCATAAGAATAGAGATATTTTAAATATTCTGCCGCAATATCCGGATGTTTGCTGTTCGCTGAAATTCCCATCCATCCCTTTGTAAACGGACGCAGTAGTTTCCCATCCGGAAGTTTTTCATTCACCGGAACTTTCATCACTCCGAAATCTAAATCCGGATTATCCTTCTCCCAAACTGGAATGCACCATGCTCCCTGCACAAGAAATGCTGCCTTGCCTTCTCCAAACAGCTTTCTTGCCTCCGGCGCTGTCAACGATGCTGTATCCGGATGAAAACATCCTTTTTCATACAACTCTTGATAGAGGTCAAACGCTTGAACCACTTCAGGATCTGCAAATGTTGTCTGCTCTTCCTGCAAAAATACTTGTCCTGCCGGTCCTAATTTTGCTCCTCCTACTTCTGAAAATGCACGAAGCTCAATATCCATACGGTTTTTCTGTGCACCGCTTGCAACCATGCCGTAATACTTGCCATCTCCATTTTCCGTAACCTGCTCGCAGATTTGTCGAAACTCCTCCCAGGTTACTTTCTCCGGATCAATCTCTGCCCCCACTTCTTCCAAGAGAGCCCGGTTATAAAATAAAAGTGCACTCGGAATGTCTACCGCTTCTGGAAGAAGATAGACATCTTCCCCTTTCATTGTAACATTTTCACATAGAAATTCCGGCTGGATCTGCGCAAAGAAATCTTCTTCCAAATATAGATTCATCGGAAGAAACCATCCCTCACTGACTGCCGTGGAAAACGTAACCGTAGACGGTAATGGAAATAAGTCCGGAGCATCTCCTGCCCGAATTCCGGACAGCATCGTTTCATTAAACTGCGCCTGTGTCAGCGTCGTATAATTTACAGTGACATTTGGATGATCCTTCATAAACTGCTCATTCAATTTTTCTCTGGCATCTTTCGTACTGTCACTCCAGTCGACGATATTCAATACGACTTTTTCATCTTCCGGTGTCTTAATTTTTTCAAACTCTGCTTTCTGACTGCTGTTGCCTGCTTCCGGACTTACAACCTTTACTCCACCACAGCCAGTCATACCTATCAATGCTCCTGCCAACAGCACTGCAATTCTTTTTCTCATATGGCATCCCTTTCTTTCCGCTATTCTTTGACTGCCCCTGAAATTCCCTGGATAAAATATTTTTGGAATGTTACAAACAACAATAGCATCGGAAGAATGGTAATACAAGCTCCCGCTGCAATACTTCCCCACTCCACAATATTTTCTCCCTGAAAAGAATACAGACCGACAGAAAGTGTACGGATTTTCGGCTGATTCACAGACAAAATAAGTGGATACAGGAAAGAGTTCCATGTCCAGATTGATTGCGTGATCACTACGGTTCCGATCACCGGTCCCGCAAGCGGAAACATGATTCGGAAAAACACATCAAATTCACTTGCCCCTTCCAGCACTGCAGATTCTTCCAGCGCTTTTGGGATCGACTGAAAGAATTTTGAAAACAACAAAATAAAAATCACATGTCCACCACCGACTTCTGCCAAAATCAGCCCAATCAAAGAACTCTCGCAATGGAGCATCCGCAAAATCTGATACACCGGGATTGTAAAAAAGATTGTCGGGATTCCCATAGAAATCATCATCACCGTATAAATAATTTTTTTTGCCCGGAACTCAAAACAGCCCATAATATATCCCGCAAGCGCTGTAACTGCAAGAATCACAACAACCGAAACAACCGTCACAATCACCGTGTTCAGAAAATATCGGGAAAATTCCGCCTGCTCCCATGCATTTTGAAAATTTTGAAAGGTAGCACGATTGTCTGCAAACAACTCCAAAAAGGAATTCGTATTTTTACTGCTGAACGCGATCAACAACATCAGCAGGAATGGTGCAAGCCAGATTGCTGTGCTTACAAATAATAAAATTTTCTTTAACATGCCTCTTTTCCTTCTTTCCACTTCTTTTGAAAGAATCGTATTAATCCACTGCACAAAATCAAAAATACAAGACACATCACGACTGCCGCACTTGCATAGCTAAGTCTCGGCGCTCCAAACGAACTGGAAAATGCTGTCCTGTAAATATAAGTCGATATCATATCTGTCGAAAAATAAGGGCCTCCACTCGTCAATGTCTGTATGATATCAAACATTTTCAAGGCATTTAAAAATGCCACGGAAGTAACCGTAAAGATGACCGGCTTCATTGTCGGGATCAAAATGTAGCGGACAAACGCCGGTTCACTGGCTCCATCTACCTTAGATGCTTCAATTACTGCCGGAGATACCATCTGAAATCCTGCCATCCAGTAAATAAATAATGTCCCTGTCTCTTTCCATACAGATACAAGGATAATCATTAAAAATGCCCACTTAGGTTCTGTCAGCCATTCAATCTTCTCAAGACCAACACCGCTGATGACCGTATTGACAAATCCATCATAGCTGAAAATACTTTTCATCAGAATACCAATCGTAGCAGAAGTTGCTACGATTGGCATGATAAATACTAGGCGGACCATTTTTTTCTTTTTAAATGTATTATACTCTACAAGATAAGCAAGGAAGAACGATACTGTTACCTGAAAAAAAGTTCCTGCCACTGCATACAATACACTGTTTTTCACTGCGTTCCAAAACAAACCATCTCCCAGGACTTCTACATAATTGTCCAGCCCTACAAAATTTGCCGTTTTTGTAATTCCATTCCAATTCAACATGGAATAAAACAGATTCAGGAGCAATGGATATAACTGAAATACTGCATACAGAAAAAGTAGTGGCAGCAAAAATGTTACAATGATTTTTTTATGGTCTCTTTTCATATTCGCTCACCTTATCACAAAAGGACTTTTATCCTTTTACAACTTGAATCCTGCATAATTCTTGGCTACCTCAATAACACGGTACACATCCAGATTTTGTTGGAATGCCATTTCATTTCTGCGAATGAAGTCAAGTACATCTCTCCACATACGCTGTGCTTCTGTGTGCTTTCCTGCACTGATCAAACGGAGTGCCTCTGCCATCTTCATCACATATTCTCTGTGGTATCCTAACTGTTTCCACTCCTGCTTTTGAAGACCATCTCTTTTAGCTGTATTTGCCTCGATCACCGGAAGCATCTCCTCTGCGAGATTTACACACACTTCATATCTTGCTGACAGAACTGGATTTAATCTCTCACCGATTGCGTTGAAATAATCGCAGGAAGAATATGCAGAAAGATTTTCCAGATAAGTGATCACTTCTTTCCAATTTTCTCCGTACATGCTACTGAAGTATTCTTCCTTGAGCTCTTCGTAATCCCGTGTATTGTTCCAGAGCATCTGTCCCATAACATAGTTCGGGAAGTTATGCGGAAATCCTGCCCGAAGTTCCTGACAGCTGATATATCCGTTTAACTGCAAGTTTTTCAGGAAATGAATATCGCGGTAGATCACATGACTGATCTTCATATAGCCAAGGTCTCCATAATGTGCTCTTCCAAGCGGATAATCATATACGAAGCTGTCTCCGTCAAACATCTTCTTCCATGCAAAGAGATAAGAAAGATTCTCTTCTAATGAATTTGGAAGCACGATCTTATTTCTTACATATGCCTTCGGTTCCGGAACATCTGTTTCGTAATTGACATCTTCATAACTCATTTCAAATGTACGCGTGATCGGCGCAAACATCATTGTAAATCTCTCTGGATTTTTGAGTTTTTCTTTCTCTGGCGCAAACAACAGTTCATGGTACAACAAGAAACAAATCTTTGTATCCAGACCTTCTTTCGTCAGCGCTTCATCCAGCTGATTTAAAATGCGAACATACTGATCTGATGGAAGATCTTTTTGACAGTGCTCACATTCACAGATATTATTTCTTGCATCGGAAAGCCATACATGCAGATAATCTACATCTCTTCTTTCTTTTGCATAATTGACGATCAGTTCTACCATCTTGTTTCCGACTTCCGGATTTGCAAAGTCAAGACTTGTCAAGATCGGCGCTGTATCAAACAGCTCTCTTTTTCCATTTAATTCTGCCACAAGATGTTTTTTCTCTTCCGGAAGGGTAAGACCTGATTCCCATCCATACTTTGAAGAATATCCGAGCACTTCCCCAGTCCATCCATGACCTACACGATGATGCACAATTCCTCTGATCTTCATCTCCTGATCGATCCGATCACTCATCTCCTGAGCAATTTCTGTATTGAACGGTTCTTTTTCTGCATATGGATTAAATTCATGTTCATACCATCTCTTAAAGAATGAGTATGGATTTTCAAACTGGATAAAGAACGTATTCATTCCAATCTTCGGAAGCCAGTCGATAAAATCTCTCAGATTCTCATAAGAATCTGCTCCTTCAATGCAGACTCCTCTGTGTCGGAAACTTGCTGTCTCCTCAATAGAGATTTCCTTTTCTGCCCAGTCGTTTTCGGAAAGAACTTGGAAAAATTCATTCTTTCTGCCCGGACGAAGATATCTCACGCCAAATTCATGGAAAAGACGATACACGGCAATCAGTACTCCCACTTGAGAATCTGCCTGAATCTTTCCCTTTCCTCCGTGGAGTTCGATACAGATATGGTCCATATCTGTATCTTCTTTTTCCACGATCACTTTCAGATCTGCATCTTGCTCAGATGCTTTTTCTGCCTGCATTTGTAATACTGCCTCAAAATAATGCTGCATCTCTGCATGCAGAAATTCCTGCTCTTCTGTCTGATACCAAATTTTTATACTCATTAGTTTGCACCTTCTTTTTCTTTCAATAAGTTTCTCTTATCTGCCGCTTTGAAGAACGGGTAATAGATAACAAAGGACACAATCACAAGCACGATCTGTAATACCGCACCTCTCCAGCTTCCTGTCGCTAAAAATCCTCCGATGATCGGTGGTGTTGTCCAAGGAAGTGTTACACCTGTTGTATAAGGAACAAGGTTTGTCAGCATTGCTACATATGTAATTACTGCATTGATAACTGGTGTCAGTACAAACGGAATCAACATGATTGGGTTTAATACTGTTGGGAAGGTAAATAAAATTGCTGTGTTAATATTAAATAATGCTGGAATACCAGATACTTTTCCAAGTGTTTTGTATTCTTTGCTCTTGCTGAAAAACATCAGGCAAAGTGCCAGACCGATTGTCGCACCGCCCCCTCCAATATACACAAACAGATCCATAAACGGCGCTGTTACGATATTTGGAAGAACTTCTCCTGCTGCCTGAGCGATACGGTTTGCATCTGCATACTGGATCCAAAGAGGATTCATAACTGCTCCGACTACCTGTCCACCATTGACACCACAGAACCAGAACAGAGAATTTAATAATACTGCAACGAATGTTCCCGGCAATGTACTTGCAATCAATCCTAATGGTTTTCCTACTACAATAGAAAGAATTGCATTTAAACTTCCAAGTCCTGTCGCTTCAATTACTTTTAATACAACTGCAAAAAATGTTAAAATTACGATTCCCGGAATCAATGCAGAAAATGATTTACTTACTACATCCGGAACACCTGCCGGCATTTTAATCGCAATATTCTTTTGGATAAACCAGCGATAAATTTCCGCTGAGATCATAGCTACAACAATTGCTGCAAAAATTCCTTTTCCACCTAACATTCCATAAGGAATTCCAACTGCTCCGTCTTCTGCTGCCAGTGGCGGTGTCATCAGAAGAAATGCTCCCAACGAAATTACACCTGCTGACGGACCGTCAGTTCCATACGATTCTGACAGACGATACGCGATTCCAAATGCTGTTACAAGCGCCATCAAGCCGAATGAGTTATTTGCCATTGTGTTTAAAAGAACATCCAGATTCCAATGCGAATGCAGCCATGCAGTCCATGCCTGTATCGGGAAATCTTTTATCAAAACAAAGAATGATCCCAATAATACCAATGGCATTGCCATCATAATTCCCTCTCTCAGAGCTTTTAAATGTCTCTGTTTTCCAATCCGCTCTCCGAGCGGAGCGAGTTTTCCCTCTAAAAATGCTAAAATCCGATTCATAGCAACCTCCGTTTTTATTTATTTTTTATAAATATATATTATACCATTCGACAGCATTTGTAAAGTTTTATTTTATTTTTTATAAATAAAATTCTTTTTTTGTCTAATTTACCACGAAATTAGCATTTTTATCCGCTCTTTTTTAGATTACAATGATTTCTTATGGCAAAAACTTCCTTTGCGTGATAAAATAGAAACAAATCACATCGATATGACAGTCATTTTATCTTACTTATTTATTTTCGATAAAGAAAGGATTGTATTTTATTTATGTATAAAAAGAAATCAGATGTTTACAGTCAGCATGTCTCTTCTGTTTTGGAATTTATTTACCGAAAACAGAAAACCTCACGAATCGAAATCGCTAACGCAACCGGTCTGACTCCCGCGTTGATGACAGAGATTACCGGAGACCTTAAAAGCCAGAATTTAATCGTCGAAATCGGTGACGAGATCAGCAACGCACCCGGCTCCGGCAGAAAGCGGAAGCTTCTTACTTTAAATGCTTCTGCAGGATATCTGATCGGGATTGAACTAAATATGAGAGGAATCTTTTTCGTGATAACAGATCTCTCTGGAAAGGTGATCACAGAAGCTTGCGAAACTTTTTCGTCCTACGATGTCAATAATATCAATTCAGAAATTGTTCTACAGTTGAATCTGCTGCTCAAAAAAGTGGATCCTTCGAAAATATTCGGAGCGGGGATTGCCATTCCGGGACATTTTGATTATGACTCACAGACGATCATCTCCAACAATCCTCTTTGGAAAGCGTTTAATTTAAAAGAAATTTCAGTATATTTTCCATTTCCATTCATCGTCAACAACAATGTAGAATGTATGTCTCTTGGAGAATATCTGTTTCAAGCCAAAAATTCTCCGGACAAGTTTTTGTTCTATCATATCGGTCATGGTCTGTTTTGTTCCTTTTTCAATGCAGAGCAGTTGGGGGTAAAAAATAACTATTATATTGGTGAAGTCGGTCACACGGTTGTAGATATCAATGGCCCTCTCTGCGAATGCGGCAAACGCGGATGCCTTCAGACTTATATTTCCGAATCATGGCTGATCAAAAATGCGAGATTTCTGTTTCACCAGTCTTCTTCCAGCATTTTCAGAAGCCTTGTAGATAACGCGGAGGCAATCGACATCGATACAGTGATCAAAGCCTATGAACTCGGCGATCCTTATTTTAACACGCAGATCGACCTCGGTATCCGCCTTTTAAGTGTATCCGTCGCAAACACTCTGATCATTCAAGACATCGATAAAATATACTTAAACAGCAGGCTGTTCCGGCACGATTCCTTCCAAAATCAGCTGACCGCTCTGATTCAGGAACAATTAAATTTTATCCCGACCAAACGGAATATCGAAATTGAAATTACTCAATTCGATGATTATCGCGGAGCAATCGGCGCCTGCGCGCTTGCTTCTTTTGCATTTTT
>Snoopy_p1__coassemble_622_pt1 | contig 19177 bp, 22 predicted proteins | sample Snoopy_p1__metabat2_low_PE_026 | metagenome-assembled genome bin Snoopy_p1
TCCTCCAGTATAATATATTCGCACATACGTCACAGTTCTCCGATTGCCACATTCTGTTATATCTTGTTATCAGATTTTCTTTCCCTTGTGTTTGCCCTTATCAGCTTCCAAGGGAAGAATAAGCATAAGTGAAATCGTATAATAAGTTAAGGTGAGCATTTTGCGATAAACTCTTTATTTTCAAGGCTTTTGGAGGATTTTATTAAAACCCTGTGAGGGTTAATAACCACTTATAAAATTGTGGTTTTCAAATTGGAATTTGTCGACTTGCTTAACGAAATCTGCAAACTGTTCCTGCAACTCGATTGGTGGAACAAGAACATCCATATCTTTTAATAAAAATATTTTAAACTCAGCAAATGTGGATCCAGATCCCATCTTTGGATACTCAATCAATGTTTTTTCACGCATGAAATACTGCAAGAACTTTGAATTGAATACCGTTCTATCTGGTGATATACACAGTACACGACCATCTTTATAATAAAATGGTTCCTCAGTATCAACCAACCATACTTGGCCTTTATTGCAAATCGACGGCATGAGCAAATCCCCAACTTTAGGCTCTGTATCATCACTTGCTAAACGGACATAATGTTCTTCAGAAATATAATATGGATCTGATGGCTTTTGTCCATTTGCTAATTCACCAATTTCCGTTCCTCTATAGAAAGGTATGCCACTTTCAACAAACTCTGTAGTAAAAACTCTGTGACTGGAACCTACCTTTGCCACATCTCCCAATTTATAAGTTTCGTAATTGAATACACCTGTTCCAACATCGCCAAACAGCTCGATAAATCGGGCTTTGATAAGGTCGTCTAATAATTGTAATTCTTTTGTTCTTGAATCAATCACCTTAACCAAACAATCTAATCGTTCTACTACCGTCTTCTGTTCTTCTTTTGTCGGAACTTTCAGTTCCACATTTCCTAAATTCTTTCTAGAAATTCTTTTTCTTGTCGTTCCCGTGACATTACCAAGTAATCGCATATAATATGCATCTGATCGCATAAAATAACATAGATAGTCCTTGCTGATCAACGCTTCATCAGGTCTACATATAGTACAGTCTACTGCTGTAATCATTCGCTCTGTTTTTTCTGGAATAATACATGCTCTTCCAACTGGTTCCGGCAATCTAGAAACTAAAATATCTCCTGGGAATATTTCTGTACATTTTAACCTTTTAAAGGTATCTTCAGGAATATATTTCGCTCTTGATTCTTTCTCCAAATAGATGCCTTCACCAATATTTCCAGTTTGAACCAATCTGATTCCTTTCTCCGATTGGTCTTTACTTTCAATCCAATCGCCATCAGTAAAGACCGTACATACATCTTCTAGTCTCATCTACTTTATCCCCACAAATCCGAATTGAATTTTAGGCGATGAATTTTTGATGAGATGTTTTTACATTTGTTTGATTAACAATTGCATATTGCATGGTTGTATCTATCTGAGAGTGACCTAAAAGCTTTTGTACCTGTTCAATTGGCATACCTTTGTCAATTGCTCTTGTTGCCATTGTCCGACGGAATTTATGTGGATGAATTTTTTCCATATTTAATTTTCTTCCAAGGGTACGAATACGAATCTCTACTCCGCTTATCTTTAAGCGATCATATGGTGCGTCTAATGTAACAAAAAGTGCTGGATTATTATCTTTTCGCTCGCTTAAATAATTTAACAAATGAAGCTTTGCTTTTGCATCGAAATAGACCCTGCGTTCTTTATCACCTTTTCCAAATACAACGCATTCTCGAGCTTCAAAATCAACATCAGAAATATTCAAATTCACCAATTCTCCAACACGTATACCTGTTGAATAAAGCAAATCAATCATAGCCAAATCTCTAGGACATTGACAATGATCTCTAAGCATTTCAATTGCCTCATCTGATATAATTTCTTTTACAGGTTGTTTCGTTTTAATTTTGTGAATGCGCCTCATAGGGCTTTTCAAAATATAATCTTCTTCCTCAAGCCACGAAAAGAAACTCGAAATATTTCTTCTCACATTATCCACTGTTACTTTACTACAATCATTGATTTTCTGATAATCAACGAGATATTTTCTAATTTCCTCTGTTGAAATTTTTCTCACAGGTGTTTGGATTTTTTGAAGCATTTTATCTACTGTTACACTATAATATTGAATCGTTCGTTCAGAACATCCTTCAATACGTTTTGCATCTAAAAATAGCTGTAAATACTCATCATTTGTTACTTCTTCTTTTTGTATTGTGTTTTCTGAAAATGTTTGTAACAGCACTTCCTGCAATTTTTTCATTTGAGAAATGTTTAAATAATCAGCCATTTTGTTAATAATCATTACAATTTTCTCTTCCATGTTGGTCTTCTCCTGTTAATACCAACATCCTACATCCATACTTTTTAAATCACTTCATTTTCTAAATAACATTCTAACAAATAGGATGGATTTTCATAATACATACTACTATTATAATCATCAATCTTATCACTAAGGAAAGAATTATAAACTTTTATCAATGCGTCTACTACATCAATTTTTTCATATTCTGCTACAGATTTTATCAATCTCTTATATACTTTTCCGATATCCCAATGGGATGGTATCGAGTATTTACATTCTTTTACATTATCAAATGTTCCTGTAACTATTTCTGCTTCTTTAATAAAATCTTCACTTACGCGATCTATATTGTCGCTATGATAAACATCTGCTAACTCGTAAATCTTTGAAATATTTTTTTTATTCAGTGCATTAACTACATCTTTCCTTCTATTTTTCGTCATTCTAGCTATATAATCAATTAAGGAGCACGTAAAGAACAGATTGTTATCTTTTGTAGATTCTCTTCCTATATTTTGCATTAAACAACCTCCTCAAATCCTCGATATTCCAAACATTCTAAGGCTTCTTTCGTACAGAAATTTATTTGATGTGTCGGATACTTAAATTTTGCCATAATCCAGAATTGCTCTCTTGTTATACTTCCATCGATATAATCCGAAATATAATTGTAGATTTGATCATCTGCCATTGCTCCAATTACAATATCGTACGAATGTGTTTTTCCACTTCTACAATCTATGATGAAATCTAACCACTCATCTGTCATTCCTTGAAATTCTTTTATCTGTAGCTTAGAATTCAAACGCACATCGTAAATAGATACAATCTTTGTATCATAACGTTTTGCCCATCTCTGCGCCTGTTCTTTTATGATGGTGCAATAAAATCCATTACCAAAGTCCTTTGTGTTTCTTCCGATTCTGATTTCTGGACTTTTAACTGGAGTATATCCACCATGATAAACTGTCATTATTGCCATTGAAATATACTCCTTTCATCATCCAAAATATTTTTGCATTAGACTGTCAAAAAGCAATTGTGTTTTATCTAAAGCAGCTTGAATTGCAACTTTTGATTTGTCGATCTGCTTTACGAAATCAGCAAAGCCAACTTGCTCCTCCATTGACGGTACAATAAACTCTTTTTCTTCAAGTTTTGATTTTGATATAATCCCTTTAAGGGACATATTGATATCTTCAACCAAATAGTCCTTTGATATTTGTAAAAGCGCATGTAGAAATCGTACGTCATATTCTTTAGGAACAATCGCATTTATCTGCTGGTTAAATGCAACCTCTCGATCCGTGATACATACTCTTCCTATACTTGCAACACTTCCAGCTATACAAGCCATCAGTATGGCTCCTGCATCTACTGCTCGGCCAACAGCTTTTCCACTATCAGATAAGCTTTCTGATGCTACTGTCGGATAAAGCAGGCTAGAAACTATATTATCTGTTTTAATCCATTCGATTGCATCACCATAATACTCATGTACCTTTCGTGAAGGTGTATTTCCAGTGATAACTATGCAAGTATCTTTAATCAATTTAGTCGGATACTTATTAGGATTTATTCTTGGATTCCCAAACATCTCGACAAATCGGGCTTTGATAAGGTCGTCTAATAATTGTAATTCTTTTGTTCTTGAATCAATCACCTTAACCAAACAATCTAATCGTTCTACTACCGTCTTCTGTTCTTCTTTTGTCGGAACTTTCAGTTCCACATTTCCTAAATTCTTTCTAGAAATTCTTTTTCTTGTCGTTCCCGTGACATTACCAAGTAATCGCATATAATATGCATCTGATCGCATAAAATAACATAGATAGTCCTTGCTGATCAACGCTTCATCAGGTCTACATATAGTACAGTCTACTGCTGTAATCATTCGCTCTGTTTTTTCTGGAATAATACATGCTCTTCCAACTGGTTCCGGCAATCTAGAAACTAAAATATCTCCTGGGAATATTTCTGTACATTTTAACCTTTTAAAGGTATCTTCAGGAATATATTTCGCTCTTGATTCTTTCTCCAAATAGATGCCTTCACCAATATTTCCAGTTTGAACCAATCTGATTCCTTTCTCCGATTGGTCTTTACTTTCAATCCAATCGCCATCAGTAAAGACCGTACATACATCTTCTAGTCTCATCTACTTTATCCCCACAAATCCGAATTTATAATCCTAACAATTGTTCCAAAGCATCCATTTCCTCGCCAATTTTCATTTCCAATTCACGAAGATCTGTCATAATTTCCTGGCTTGATGGATATTCAACTGGTACGTATTCTATTTCCTTGTATTTATTGATACTAAGATCGTAGCCATTGTCCACAATTTCCTGCTTTGTGACAAAGAAACTCTGTTCTGTTCGTTTTCTATCCACTTCTTTATCCAGATTTCTAAAGCGTTCTATAATATCAGGAATATCATTTTCCTTTATTTCAGTACGTTTATCATCTAAACTCAATCCATCTGCTTTCATATCATAGAACCATACATTATCAGTTCCACCGTGACCTGTTTTTGTAAAAATCAAAATTGCTGTTGACACTCCTGCATATGGTTTAAACACACCAGAAGGCATAGAAATAACTGCTTCTAATCTGTTTTCTTCCACAATTGCCTTACGAATATCCTTATGTGCTTTGGATGAGCCAAATAATACACCATCTGGGACAATACATGCACAGCGTCCACCAATTTTAAGCATGCGAATAAATAATGCAAGAAACAATAACTCTGTCTTCTTTGTCTTACATACTTTTAAAAGATCTGCACTTACTGTGTCGTAATCTAGACTGCCCTTAAAAGGCGGATTAGCGAGAATCAGACTATATTTTTCTTTATCCGAATTCTGGTCAGACAAACTGTCTCGATACTCGATATATGGATTATCTACACCATGAGTCATCATATTCATGGCACCAATTCGTAACATCGTTCTATCCATATCAAAGCCATGGAACATATGGTTCATATAGTGATTCTTATTTTGTTTGTTAAAGAATACCTCTTCTTTTTTAGTCTCTTTTAAATATTCACTTGCAGATACAAGGAAACCTGATGTACCACAAGCTGGATCGCAAATGATTTCATTAGCTTTTGGATCCATCATTTCTACCATCATACGAATGATATGTCTCGGTGTGCGAAACTGTCCATTTACTCCTGCAGTTGCCAGTTTTGAAAGAAGATATTCGTACACATCTCCTCTTGTATCAGCTGATTTCAGCTGTGCCATCTGCTCATAAATAGAATCCATAGATGTTACAATTTTATCCAGCATCAGCGGTGTTGGAACTTTAAAAATCGCATCTCCCATGTATTTTGAATAGGCACTGTCTTTATCTCCATGAAGGTTCTTAATAAACGGAAATACCCACTCCTGCACTGTGCTATACATTTTTGCTGCCGGAAAATCATGGAATACACTCCATTTCAGCTGATTTCCTGCAATTGTACGTTCTCCTACCTGAACCTCATCAGCAAAAATACTTTTATGCGGAAGTCCTAACATTGCCGCTTCCTTTGCATGAAGATTATCCGCATCATCTAAATCACGAATAAACATCAGATATGTCATCTGCTCAATCACATCTAATGGATTTGTCAATCCACCAGTCCAGAAGATTTCCCATAGTCCATCAATTTTGCTTTTTAATTCGCCTGTAATCATATTAATCATTCTCCCTATTCCATATGTGTGAAGTGTATCTTCCCCACCAATTTTGATTATTTCATTGTTTTTAAGCAACTCATTCAATGCCCGCCGCACCGTTGTTTGACTGATTCCTAGACACTGTTCCATTATTTCTGCTTTGGTAATCTTTCCCAATGTGCCTTTGATTATCTCCCTGATACGATCAGGTTTTGACATTGCTTTATTAGTCAAAAGTGCTGCTCGATCGGTAAAGTCTCTGTATGTAGCAATAATAATTCCTAACATGCATTTCACAAATGGCTGGTAATCATTTTCCTCTTCATGCCAATTGTAAGAACTTTCTTGAAGAGCTTCGTAATAGCTTTCTTCTGTATCTGAGATTAATTTTTCTATACTGATATACTGACCAACATTATAACCACAGCGATAAAATGCTAATAAAGTAAGTAATCTGCTCATACGACCATTCCCATCAGAGAATGGATGGATGCAGAAGAAATTCAACACAAACATCGGAATTAAAATCAGTGGATCCATTGTATGCTTATTCATTGCTTCGTTAAAAGTCTCGCACAAGTTATTAACTGCCTCTGGTGTTTCCTAAGACGGAACTGGTTCAAACCTTACTCTTCTTGTTCCATCTAGTAATTCCTCTGTGATCACATTATCAGTAGTCTTGAAATAGCCTCCAACACTGCTTCCACTGAATTTATATAAATCTCTATGCAATTGAAGAATCATATTTGATCTGATCGGAATATATTCATAGCTTTCATGAATTGTTGCAAGGACATCTCTATAACCAGAAATTTCTTTCTCACTTCTAGTCATGGGCATCGTCTTTTCTTTTACAATCAACTTCAAACGGTCATCTGTTGTAATAATTCCTTCAATCCTGTTTGATGCCTCTGTACTCTGAATTTTAGCAATTTCTACTAATTCAGCCAAAATTTCTTTCTGCGATTCCACATTGGAATGGAGCCCTTTAAACTCATGAATCTGAGTCAGATACGCAACGATTTCCGGAGTAAGTAATTTATTGTATCCTTTTTCAAAATCAAAACATCTCATTCGCATACCTCATTCTTATTAAAATCTAATATCTTAATACACAATCCTAAAATAATCCAAATATGCTTTATATTTATCTTGTGCGGTCAGACAGGTGTCTGTTAGATAGCCTTTCTCATTATTCCATTCTTTCAATCCTCGATAATAGAACATTTTCAGATTATCCTCGATAATGAACGGAACGATATTGTATTTGAGGCATTCCTTAAACATAATCAATCTGCCTACACGGCCATTGCCGTCCTGGAACGGATGAATACGTTCAAACTTTACATGGAAGTCCAGAATATCCTCAAAAGTCTTTTCTTCTTTTCCATTGTACTCTGTCAGCAGAGCTTTCATCTTATCGGCAACTTCTTCCGGAAGTGCGGTATACATACCACCGACTTCGTTTGGCAGTTTTTTGTAGTCACCAACCATAAACCAATCTTTACGGGAATCGCTTGTACCTGTTTTAAGTGTGCGGTGCAATTCCTTGATAAACTTTTCAGTAAGTGCACCTTTGGCATTATCAATAATCATATCAATGCAGCAAAAATGGTTTGTTGTTTCGATAACATCATCTACGTTCAACACTTCTTTTTCCACACCGATAGTATTGGTTTCAAAAATATATCTTGTCTGATCGTGAGTCAGACGGCTTCCTTCAATATGGTTAGAATTGTATGTTAAATCAATCTGTGTCTTATGGTAAATGCCGCCGGAATACTTACTTTCTTTCTGTTCCTGTAAAATATCCAGCAATGTAATTGGCTGTTCTTTCTTTTTGTTGGAACGCTCCGGTTTTTCTGCATTTTCAGGAATATTCCAAGTCTTTCCGGTAAGAAATGCACCATTCACTCGGCCTTGAGCACAGTAATTTCTGACGCTACGCTCTGACACATTCCATTTTTTTGCTATTTCAGTAACTGAAAGGTATCGCATCTGCTCTCCTCCGTTATAATTCAACTCAAAATTTGCACTTTATTATGGTATAGTATATCACATTATCGGCAAACTATCAAATATATATTCGTATTCATCTCTTTTATTTTTGCCGTTTCCGGTATTAATTAACTATGTGCCATTACAAAAACATATAACAGCCTGATAGAAATCACATTTTATATATACTCATGTGGTTTATTTCCTTTTAAATTTCAAAAAATCCCTTCGTAAATCAAAAATCCGTTTTACAAGGCATCTTTTTGCTCACATTTTAAAGTAAAACCCTATTTTTAAGTTTTACCGGCAATTTTGCCGATAAAGGAACCAGCCCGTTTTCGAGCTGGTTGCAATTCACATTATGTACAAACCACTTCCCTAGCCACTACGTCCTCTGCCATTTCTCTCAGCAGATTCATATGTCTTACCCAAGCCATATCGTCTGTTTCCTTATCCGGTGTCGGATTCTGTTTCTGCAGAAACGCTCTGCGCATTCTGCCATACTTATTTAAACTCTTATCTTCCACTGACTTTAATACAATTTCTTGGACAAAATAGTCTCCCACCTGCATACATTTTTTCTGATTCTTCATGATAGCTTCCTCCGTGATTTTTATATTTTCACGGCAAAAATCGGTTCAAAACTTGCATTTTTCATATCGGGGCTTAAAAAAATTTGACGTACAAAAACTTGAGGGTGGTGACTGCTGATATTGTTGATTATATTTAGGTTCAAAGTAATTAATTAAAATAGCCTCTATAAGCAAAATTCTTTGAGCGGCTGAGTAACGGAAATCCAAAAACTATTATACTTTGGTATATGGTTCAATTCCTAATGAGTATTTTACCTCATTTAACAGCTCATTATCTGGCAAATCATATGGAAAAGGATCTGCATCTTCCATAATATTTTTAACTAATTCCTCATAGTTCCCAACCTCTAGAACAATAAATGGTTTATTAAAACATATTTCCGATACTCGATAAAACTCGTCTTCGAATTCAAATACTCGTCTTTTAGAAATATGTTCCACAACACAATCTCCTGAATATGATATTTCTTTTTGTATATAAGGTAACTCAACAGAAAATACTTTACCACCAAGCATAATGATAAAATCCTCTACTTTATCTTTAACCTTTTCAAATTCTTCTCTTGTAACAAAGTCATATTCCCACATAGCTTTCCCCTAATCAAATTCATAAATTTCCAACTCCACTTATTCTGCTGTTTCCAACATACTCTCGATAAATATCCCGTACCCTCTCATCAAATCATTGGACAGAACATGGCTAATCCCCCTCTAACTTTCCATCCCAAATAAAATGTGGTCCTATGTCAAGATTTAGTACATGTTAAAATAAGATTTTCCTTATCTTAACCTGCAAGCTGCAATTCGTCTTGCTGAAGCTTCCGATACAACTTTTCATAATCATTTGGTGACATATAATCACAATGACTATGGATTCATTTCGTATTATAAAACGCTTCTAAGTAATTCTGGTAATTGCGTTTTCCCCGAATTCACTTCACCAAAAAATTATCTTAGATTTGTATCTAATGATGACAGTGATATAATCATTTTCCTTTCCTATACTTCCAAATATTATTGTTTTCCATTTTGTAATTACAATACAAATATTTCATAATCTGCTTTCGCAAAAAATCTCGTCTGTAAATGCAATACTCTTTTCCCCACGAGGATTCTCTCCTGCACTTTTCTTTACATAAAGTATACGGCATTGCCTACTATTAAGCAAGTTTCTTACAAAGAATCACATGGATAATTTCCCCAAAAACTCCCTCATTCTTCCATGATCAGATGCAAAGACTTCTTCCGGATTTCCTTCCACCGCGATGACACCATTCTCCATAAAAATGATCTTATCCGCTACCTTCCGTGCAAAATCCATTTCATGTGTCACGATCACCATCGTCATATGCTCTGACGCCAGATCTTTGATTACTTTTAAGATCTCTCCGGTCAGCTCCGGATCCAATGCAGATGTAGGTTCATCAAAGAACAACATCTTCGGTTTCATGGCCAGTGCTCGCGCAATCGACACTCTCTGCTGCTGCCCGCCGGAAAGCTGATAAGGATATGCCTCTGCTTTATCCGAAAGTCCCATCTTTGCCAATAGTTTTTTTGCCTCCTCGTAAACTTCTTCCCGGTTTCTCTTCTGCACATGAATTGGTGCATCTGCAATGTTTTTTATGACCGAAAAGTGCGGAAACAGATTAAAATTTTGGAATACCAGACCGAAACAGGACTGGATTTCTTTCAACTCCTGCTTCTTCGGAAAGGTTGGATTTCCATTCTCTATCCATACTGCCTTCTTTCCCTGATATAGTATTTCCCCGTCATCGATAGTTTCCAGCATTGTTGCGCAGCGAAGCAACGTAGACTTCCCGGATCCAGATGGCCCTATGATTGCCAAAACCTCCCCCTCCTCTACGGAGAGTGAAAGATCCTTAATTACCGTTGTACCTTCAAATTCTTTTTTGATCTGTTTCATTTCTAAAAGACTCATTTTGAAAACCTCCTAACGATAATAGTTCAACTTTTTTTCAAACAATTCCATTCCCCATGCAACTGCATAATTGAAAATATAGTAAAATACACCAGCGATAAAAAATGGAACAACCGTTGTCTGTGCTGCTGCAATCTGTTTTGCTACCGCAAACATTTCAATGTAAGATAATGAATATACCAGAGATGTATCTTTTACCAGTGTGATTACTTCATTTGTCACAGATGGGAGCACATTTTTTACCATCTGTGGCAGTACGATTCTCAAAAACGTCTGCTGTCTGGAATATCCAAGGAGTGCAGCAGCTTCATACTGCCCTTTTGGAATAGACTCTATGCCAGAACGATAGATTTCTGCAAAATAGGCTGCATAATTCAAAGAACATCCAAGAAGAATTGCTGTCAGCTTGTATCCTCCAATATTCATCTGCCACAAGTAATATGGTGCAAAATACCATACTAGAAGTTGCAGCATCAAGGGTGTTCCCCGCATCACCGAGATATAAATTTTCACAATCCAGCTGATTAGTTTGATTCTACTGACTCTTCCAAAATAGACCAACAGTCCTAAAGGCAGCGAAAAAATCAGTGTCATGACAAAAATCAGACAAGTCTGTCCAAACCCTGCTGTCATTTGCCTCAACATTACCCCAAAACTCATGTTTCTTCCTCCTATCAGAATCTCCTTGAAAAGAAGTCCTCTTTCAAAGGGATCTTTTTTATTTTAGAGTTACCATATCGGCAATCTCATATTTTTCCGCGAGCTTTGCAATCGTTCCGTCTTCTGTCAATTTTTTCAGGTCGGCATTGACTACATCGCATAATTCCTGATTTCCTTTTTTAAATCCAATTGCGTACTGCTCTGTATTCAAAGTTTCTTCCAAAATCTGGTATCCTTCTCCTCTGGATTTGATCTGATAATTAGCAACTCCTACATCTATTGCAAGAGCATCGAGCGCACCTGCCTGAAGTTCTGTAAAGGCCGTATTATAATCCGCAAACTCATTCAAAGCGCTAAAGGTATCTGCCAGTGCCTTCTGGCCACCTTCTTCTTCACTCTGTAAAAGATCCAGCGCAGCACTTGCTGCCTGCACGCCAACGCTCTTTCCCTGCAAATCTTCCAAAGTTTTCATGCCGGATTTCTCTGCCACAACGATTACTTGACTGTTATCTACATACGGAGTAGAAAATGTATACTCCTCTTCTCTTCCATTCATAGTAAATCCATTCCAAATACAATCAATTGCGCCGGAATTTAATTCCATATCTTTCGAATCCCAGTTGATCGGCTTTTTCACCAGCTCCCAACCTTCCAGTTCACAGACTGCTTCTGCCAGTTCCAAATCAAATCCTGTATATTCTCCATTTTCATCCATATATCCATATGGTGGATATTCTGCATCAAATCCTACTGTAAATGTCTTCTTATCCTCCACACTCTCAGATTCCTTTCCATCCTTTTTGGAAATATTTTCTTTATCTCCGCATCCCCCGAGCACCATTGTTGCAATTGTCATTCCCATGAAAAATATTGCTAAATTCCTTTTCATGCTTTTCATCCTCCTTTTTCTTACGTTATCGCGTTAGCAATTGACTGCTTTACCATATTAAATTAATTGCTTTTTATAGTATCACACCTTCCCATTATTGTCAATGCTTGATCGTAAACGTCAAATCACTCGCCTTAGCGAATTAGTTTTTTATGAGTCCTCTAAAAAATACGAAAAAACTAATAGTTTTTTAGAGGAAGTCAATTATTATGAATCAATCAACGCAAAAAATTAGGCGTATGAATTGGATGAATATCATTAATCAATGCAAAATCCATTTAGAAGCATATGAACAATTAAATGCTCCAGCAGTTATGCAACCAACAGAATGTTCTTGCTTGTGGTATGGTAGATCTCCGAAAAGGAAATTGGTAGTTTAGCAACAATTATCGGAGATCGCTATCATCAAAATCCTTTTGAAAAAGGAACTTTATTTCTCTTTTGTGGAAGACGTTCCGATAGGATGAAAGGATTGTTGTGGATAGGAAACGGATTCTTACTCTTGTATAAAATGTTTGAAGCAGGTTCATTGTCTTGGCCACGTACCACGCAGGAAGCTGCTGAATTAACCGAAGAACAATTCAATTATCTGATGCTTGGGCTAAATCCTTTGGATCCTAAAATCAAAGAGATTTATCCAGAGCATGCACAATATCTTTTGTGCAAAACAGAGAATTTTTAAGCTGTTTTTCCAAAGGGACTTCTTATCAATTGGCTCTATTTTAGGCGAAGACGGATGGGTGTTATCTACGGAATCAAACGTTTAAAAAATATATTTTGAATATTGAAAACTCTATATTTCTTTATGTTTATGGGCACTATACTGCTTTGTATGAATAGGCAAAATGACGAAAACACACGATTCATAAATTCTCATTGTTTTCCTTTTTCTGATAAAATAAGTTGAGATAAAAAACTAAGGAGAAAAACAATGTCAAAGAAACACACACTTGAGGAACTTAGTAACTGTAGTAAAGAAGAGCTGATCACACTTATTCTCATGATGCAGGGACAATTGGAGGCATTAAATGAGAACATTAAAAAACTCATTGAACATGTGCGTCTGGCGAATAGCTACAGATTTGGAAAACATACAGAGATACTCGATTCCATTGACAGTCAGCTGTCATTCTTTGATGAAACTGAGAGTTTTTGTGATCTTCAGGTTTCAGAACCAACTCCCGAAGAAGTTTTACCTGTAAAACAAAGGAAAAAGAAAAAGGGAAAACGGGAAAACGAGAGATGGATTTAAAAGAATTTCCTGAAGAACTCTTGCCATATTACAGCGTTTCAATAGAAGAATTGGAGGCGTTTTATGGGAAAGGAAGCTAGCATCGTTTACCGGAGACGAAACATTCAAACGTCTTCGACACGAACCGAAATCATGGACAGTACAAGCCGACGACAGAACATGATTCGTATCACACAACAACGTTACCGGAACACTATTCTCTTTTGCAATTTTTTCAACGATAGCAACCATCGGGCAGGCATCTGCATCCACAAATATTTGCATCTCTCACTCTCTCCTTTGAACCCTTATAAAAATAAACTCTGCTGTTCGTATTCTGCCTCTCGCTTTAGCTGAATCGGTACCTGATGCGGAAGGTCTTCCATTTTCCTATCATCAAACCAATCTGCCAGCTGCTCTTTTTCCAAGATCAACGGCATACGGTCATGTACTTTTCTCATAGATTCATTTGCTGCTGTGGTAAGGATCACAAATCGTCGTTCATCCTCAAACCAAACACAGAAGCCAGCCATATACAATAGTGCTGCATCATATCTGAAAAATGTATTTTTCTCTTTTAACCGACTCCATTCATAAAATCCACTTGCCGGTATCAAAATACGGTAATAGAGGATTCCATTTAGAAAAGAAGGTTTGTCCATAACAGATTCTGTTCTTGTATTTATGACTAGTTTCTTTCCTTGTGACAACGGATATCCCCACTTGCAAACATCCAATTTCAATCCATGTTCCGATTTTTCAATGATTGGTGCGGCATTTGTTGGGCAGATATCACCGACAATCTTCATAATAGTTCTATACGGTGTATTCCAAGTCCTCTATTAGAACTTGTTCTTACTCTACCACAATTTCTTCCATACGCTTGTAATTTCTGTATAATATAATCAGCTACTTCCTTCTCTATGGCAGATTTATTCAATCTTCCTTCTGCACGAAATTCATATATCCTTTCATTCTTCTCAATCAACCTGTCTATATATGCCATAAGCCGGTACCGCATCTGAAAGGAACAACCTCTCTGCACATAATAATTCGCTTTCTTGCTTCTGCATATCGGTAAGCTGCTATCCGCTTTGTGATCCTGATTCATTAACTCATCTGTCAGGTTAAAGTAATCATATACCACAAACTGCTTGTTCTGCCCTGTTGTACTTATATCCCAAGTGGCATCTAACTGATACGGCTCTCCATCGATATTTACAATGTTCCATGCATGTGGAACACACTGTCCGCGTTTTACCGAATCCCCAGTAACAACAATGCATTTCACATCAACCGCATTCAAAAGAACTTTTACTGCTTTCGCAATTCCTTCACATTGGGCTTTATGATGTGCAAAAACACCGAGAATATTATGTGAAGCAATCACTCTGGATAGCTTGTCTTTATTGCTTCCTTCATAATCATATTCAATGTTCTGGCAAATCCAGTCGTGCACCCGAAGTTCTTTTTCATAATCACTACATTCCAGCAAATGTAGCTGTCCTGCCAGTTCATTCACTACTTTTTCAATTTTACGATTATATTCTTTTACCTTTTCTTTCGCAAAAAAATACTGCGGACATATCGCAAGACGTCCAAACATATCACTGGCAGTGCTGCAAGCGGACTGATTCAAAAAATAAATCAATGGATTATCTCTCGTCATCGCCATAAATATGCGTTCAAAACTATCCTGCGTAAATTTACCACGCACTGGAATTGGTATAATCTCCTGATGCGACATTGCACCATTGTAAAATGCCTTATAAATCGCCTGCTCTTGTTTATTCAGTTGGTGGTAGTAATAGCGATCTACAATCATTTCCCTGCGACTCCCCTACTCTTTTGTAAAATACACCATAACAACTGTGATATCATCCCCACACCCAAGTTCACTGGTTTCCGTCAGCCAGTTCTTCAGATTCGCCTGTACTGTCTCTGCTCCATGCTCCTGAATCATCTGCAGATAATCCTTGCATGTCTTCCGGTATTCTTCATTGGAAGTATAACTGTTTGCAAATCCATCTGTTGAAAGAATATACATATATGGCTCTTCGCTTTCCATCTCCCGTCTCCGCACCGATGCTACTGCTTTTCTCCATGCATCTGGTTTTGAAAGGGAATGTGTCTCTGTTCCAAGGAATTTCTCTGGTTCTACCAACGGTGCTACTTCACCTTTTGTCACAACACTGATATCACCATCTCCGATCTGGAAAGAAAATACAAAGCTGTCAGTCACCAGCATTCCAAGCAGTGTCGTTCCATACAATGAAAATACAGACGACCACTTGATATTTCCATCTTCATCGTTCATTCCATCTATTTTATTTTTGTAAAAAGATTGTTTCACCCTTGCCTGCCACTCTTCACATACATCCTGTGCGAACCGCATATCACCTTCCCTGTTAAGGAATGTAATCAGATTGGAAAGTCCGTTTTCGTCTTCCCCATAGACTTTCAGATAATTCTTCATGACTTCATAAAAAGAATTGACAGCAATCATTGATCCTCTGTCACTTCTAGGACATTTAGAACTTCCATGACCGTCCGCAACTGCAACGATTGCAATCTTATCTGATATTTCTACGATTCGTCTATTGTCCTGACAAGGCATTTGGTTTCTTACGTGAGTCGCACCTTTGACGATTCCATCACATATATAGCGTTTCATCCGGCTCCTCCTCTTCTTACCAGACAGCCCCTTCATCAAAATCATCTGGATTTGGAATATTACTCATATCAAGTACCAGCGGCGCCCCATTGATTGGCGATGCAAACGGATCCTCTGCCGGTGCGGACGCAGCTACGGAAATTCCTAATGCTGATTCTGGTGCAGAAGCTGGTACAGAGTTTATTGCCTTGCTTGATGGAGCTGATACCATAGATGCTGTCGTAGATGCCCATTTAATCATTTTTGCAAGGGCTGCCGCATTATTTGCCTGTAAAACTAATTCACTATTCCCACAAAACTCAACTAACACGTCATCATCTGCATCTTGGCCAATAGAAATTGCAATTTTTACCGCTTTTCTAAACCATGGTAATTTTTTCAATTTTTCCAAACTTCTTTTATAATCATCTGTGGGTTGTCCATCAGAAAGAAGTACAATAACCGGCGGTAATGCCCTCTCCGGCATTGGCGGAATGCTCAGCTGTGCCGCTAAAAGATCAAACGCTTTTCCCAACTCTGTCAGTCCATTTGCATCCATATCTTCCCATCCATAATCTTCAACAGGTACCGGAGTTGTTGTAATCCAACTTGCGCCTGATGAGAACTGTAAGGCACGGATTAAAAGCTGTGCATTCGGATTATTGTCTGCTGCAGAACGCATTTCCGGTATGCACTCCTGAATTGTATTGTTAACAATTCCGATTTTCTCCCCATACATAGATCCTGAACAGTCCACCACCCAAAAGAAATGAATTGGTCTTGTTGCTAATTCTCCGCCTGGTCTTTGTAATACTTCCATCTTCTTATCCCCCTATATTTTTTCACATCCAACTTCTAAGTCATCAAGTATCTTCTTATCTATTTGCCATGCATGTTCCAGCTTTGCTCTGCAAACTTCAACTTCTCTATTAATTGCTTCTTCTCTATCTTTAGCGTATTTAATTCTAAGTAATATTGAATAAAGATCTAACTCCTTTTGCATTCCCAAGGCTACTGTTGCTTTATCAATTTCCTCTTGTATTTTATCCTCTGATACCATTTTCCACTCTCCTTTAAGCGATTATCTGAATTCTCCAATTGTTCCAGGAAATATAATCTTTACACCTTTTACAATCCCAGCTGTTTTCCCTGGCGCAACCGGTATCTGCGTGCCATCTGCTTTCTGATAAGTCCAGTTCACTTTATCTTCATTCCGAATTCCCCAGAGTGCAGGATTCTTCGGATTCTGAACCACGGATCCTACAACTGTATCCATATCAAAATCATCATAAACATGATGATGCAGCAGTTTTGTATTCTGATTTAACATTACCTGGTTCTTCCCAATCATAATCTTATTTGGTACCTGTACAGTTTTTCCACAGTTCCAGCAGGTATGTGTTACACCTTTCGCTTCCAAATCTTCATCATAAAAAAGCTGTGCACCACAGGAACACTGTAGCATTCCACTCATCATATTCGAAAATAGTGTCATCCATTCCGGTTCCGTGATACGTTTGCTTGGCTCATTTAGTCCTATGGTAAATGCCTTAGTAAACATCTGACGAAATTTTTCCGGATATAATGGCCAGTAAATCGTTGCATTGTCATGAATCCCTTTTACCGGTCTGTTCGTCTTATTATTCGGATCAAAGATAAATACTGGATTTGTACCATAAAGCTTCACTCTGGCTGCCATATCCATACAACGGATACTTGCCTCCAGCTTTCCTTCCAATGGATGATTCACCATAAAAAGATAAAACAACAGCACGGAAAGCGAATATCGGTCTGTATCTTTGGATGGGCGTTTCTCACCTCTTACAATCTCCGGTGCCATAAATCCCGGTGTACCAAGAATCCCGCCTGGTTTGCTGTTATCAAAAGAAACATTGTCATTATCACAAATCAGTACATCTCCATTATCTGGATTAAAGAACAGGTTCCCAAATGAAATGTCCTGATACTTAGCTCCCATAGCGTGCAGTTTCTGATAGCCTCTGGTCAAATTAAAAGCGGTTCTGCATAGAGTGTAAAAAGATGGATTTACACGTTTCTTCATCAAATCCACAATACTCTTATAATTCTTTGGTCGAAGAGGCATGATATAACCATACAGATCACTTTTTGCCGGTACAATCAACTCCATAGGCCAGAGAAAACTTTCATCCGGTGAACCTTTGGCTATGATTGTTTCCAGAATCTTTTTCTGACGCTCTGTAGCACTTCCCTTAAAATACCATTTCAATGCATAATGCTTACTGCCAAGTTTCACATCATAGACTTCTCCTTGTCCACCGGCTCCCAGAAGACTGACGACCTCATATTTATTCCCACTCTCCGAAGTGAGTATGGTTCCGTTCTTTAATTGTCCTTCCATTATGGTATCTGCCTCCTTTGTTTAATCAACTGCAATACCTGATTTACAACACTTCCATCTGCCACAATCATACAATAGGATTTATTACCAAACTGCATTTCACAGGCATTGCTATATGGAGTAATTGCAGTTAGGTATCGATAAGTTTTGTCGAATCCCCATTCGGTTGCCTGAAACACAATCCTCTGATTCGTTATGTATAAGATTCCCCGGTGCTGCACAAGCTCTGTATGTTCAACCGTCTTTCCTCTTCCAGAACTCCAACGAGTTCCCTCAAACAGTCCAGGACTGCTATGCCCATAATGGCGATATTGCTTCACCGTCTTTTCTTCCAGATTGACTGCCTTATCAATAAAATGAATCTTCTCTCCACGTTTCAGGAACAGTTTGTCTGTATTTAAAATTGGAAGTCTGCCGGCGATAATCTCTTGCCTTGCTGCATCGGGCAAAATCGTTGTCACCGTAGGAATCTGGTTCCGATTTCCAAATAGTGCATCAAAAAGTCCCATCCTCTCACCTCTTTATCCTAGATATTATCTTAATAATATGCTTGTATTACAGTCCCTTAGCAAGAGACATTAAAACTTACACATAAAAGAAATTTATTGTATAATTTCCTTTTTTTCTATATAATTACATATAATAACTTGATCTGCTTTTATCATTCTATAGATTTACACTACTCTCAAACTTGCCTTTTCCAACAACGCTTACAGAATCAGTTTCATTACCCTATAGATTTACACTACTCTCAAACGCATCCCGGAACCATTCTGGTCCTATGTCAAGATTTAGTACAAGTTAAAATGAGGTTTTCCTCATCTTAAC
>Snoopy_p1__coassemble_1238_pt1 | contig 11057 bp, 14 predicted proteins | sample Snoopy_p1__metabat2_low_PE_026 | metagenome-assembled genome bin Snoopy_p1
CTTTATCACAGGCAAAGTATGTAGTGTTTGATAAAACAGGAACTTTGACACAAGGAGTATTTGAAGTAAGTGCTGTTCATCACAATGAGATGGAAGAAAAGAAACTTTTGGAATATGCTGCTTTGGCAGAATGTGCGTCTTCTCACCCAATCAGTAAAAGTTTGCAAAAAGCCTATGGGAAAGAGATAGACCGTAGTAGAGTTTCTGATATAAAGGAAATCAGCGGACATGGAATTATTGCCAAAGTAGACGGCCATGAGGTGGCTGCTGGAAACAGCAAACTTATGAAACAAATAGGTGTGGATTATTATGATTGCCATAGCGTTGGAACAATCATTCACATGGCAATCGATGGAGAATATGCTGGACATATCGTAATTTCTGATATATTAAAACCACATTCAAAAGAAGTTATTGCGGAATTGAAAAAAGCTGGTGTAGAAAAAACAGTAATGCTTACAGGAGACGCAAAACGTGTGGCAGACCAAGTAGCACAATCACTTGGAATTGATGAAGTATACAGCGAATTACTTCCAGCAGATAAAGTGTCAAAAGTAGAAGAACTGCTTTCCACAAAAGCAGAGAAAGATAAACTAGCCTTTGTCGGAGATGGAATTAATGATGCACCTGTATTGACTCGTGCTGATATTGGAATTGCAATGGGTGCAATGGGTTCTGATGCAGCAATTGAAGCTGCAGATGTAGTCCTTATGGATGATGATCCACTAAAAATTTCTAAAGCAATCAAGATTTCGAGAAAATGCCTTAGAATTGTATATCAGAATATCATCTTTGCATTGGTTATTAAATTTGCATGTCTTGGACTAGGTGCAATAGGTATTGCAAATATGTGGTTTGCTATTTTCGCAGATGTTGGTGTCATGATTATTGCAATATTAAATGCTATTAGAGCATTAAGAGTGCATAATTTATAATTTAGATGAAAATGCAAAAACTTATTATAGAAGATTGCTTGCAATTGGTGGAATTTTTCAAAACGCTGGGAGATTTTACAAGACTAAGGATAGTGCTTGAATTAAAAACAAAAAGATGTGTTGGAGAATTAGCGGAAGAATTAGAGATGTCTCATTCAGCAGTCTCCCACCAATTAAATATATTGAAAGCTAATGGTATAGTAAAAAGTCAAAGACAAGGAAAATATATTTACTATATGTTACAAGATGAATATTTGCAAAATACTATTGAAAAGTGTAAGACTTTATTTGATAAGGAGTTTTCTTTGTAGTATTCAGCTTTAAATAAGATGATAGAGATAAAAAATGGATAGAAAGGCGAAGTGCTCCAGACACGGCGGTGGGAAAATCTTTTAGATTTTTCCGCCGTTTTTAAGTTGATTTCAAAAGAAAATAACAAGTGTGGAATTGGAAACAGAGGAAGACAAAGAAGGCAATCGCATAAAAGCGGTGCAGTTGTAAGAAATAGATTGAATGTGAAAAATAACCCATGTTATACTTTACTTACAAGCAGGTATTGTAAATATGGTTAGTTATAAAGCAGGATAACTGACATGAAACAACAGATTTACAATACTACACTTTATCTTAGGTTGAGCCGAGATGATGAATTACAGGGCGAAAGTTCCAGCATTACTACACAAAGAAGTATGTTGCGTCCATATGCAAAAGAACCTCATCTCAGTATTGAGGAAACAAAATGGATTATTGAAAACATCTTTTTTCTTACAAGGAGGTGTGCTGCAATGAAAAACAGATGGAAACGAGTAGTGGGAATTGCGATTCCACTTGCTATCATTATTGTTGGGATAAGTTATAACAGTTATATCAGAGTGCATACTTTTACACTTTCAGGTAACGAAACAGTAAAGAGTGAGCAAATACAACCTGTTAATGGAAGAGTAAAAGTAAATGGTACTGTTGATACAGAAGTCAGATTTACAGATGTTGAAACTGGGAAAACTTATGAAATCGATTATATTACATCTGGGGTATCAGAAACACTTCAACTAGAACGAGGAAAATGGTACGAGGTAGAAGGTGCCGGGGAACTTATAGTGAGACCAGTCAATATTCGTATAGAATAACAATTTTCATCAACACGAAGATGAAAATTTGCAGAAAGAGAGTAGCTATCATGAGAAAAAAATATTTCAAAGTAATGTTGGCGGTATTTTTTCTAGTTTTATGTATGTTGGGAACAACAGCTTGTTCTTCCAAAGAATCAGAAGATTCAGGGGTGATCGGCAAGGGCAAACGAATCTTTGAGGAAACAATTTCCCCGAATAAGGATTATGTTGAAAATGAAAAAGATGTTGTCTATCATACAGTAGAAATCTATCAAAATAGTGATAATGTGATTATAGTGACTTCAAAATCCACTTCAGCATTTTTCAAACCATTGCAATATGAAGTGGAATCTGACACAAGTATCACAAAATCAGATATTGATGTAGAGTGGACAACTTCAATGGGAAACCCGGATCCAACAAAGGAAGATCAATTACATATAGCTTGCGTATCTGTTTCGCAAAACGGAAAGCTATTAGACAAGAGAAAAATAAATTTTGCGAACGGAGCTTTTGAAATCATTGAGGATGTAATAGAGAGCAAATAGTCAGATAATGTTTTCTAATAAACACAACAAATACAGATCTGATTCGTCCTCTAAAAAAATATTTATGGACAATAGAGGATATAGAGCGTCAATGTGTTGCAAAGATTGAAAAATTCTAACAATTCAGTATATGTAATCGAAAAATTAGATTCGGAATTAGAATTTGAATGGGTTATTTTGGCGGTTATGCACATGGACATGGCTGTATTTTCACGTGAGGGTAGAGGATCCGTTACGGCAGGATAAAATGAAATACATTCCTATTTTGTTATAGCTGTATTTCTGTTTGGGAGGGCTATGGTAGCAAGTGCTATTCAGCAAGATGATTTATTTTCGCCACTTACTTTTAGCATCTTTTTTACGATTTCTTTCATTGGATCAGTGGATATGATGATGTGGAAACTCGAAGTGAACGGAGATGAAATTACATGGCATTCTACTTTGGGGAGAAAAAAGGTTTTTCACTTTGAAGATATTACGCAATGTGAGAGAAAGAAAGGTTCTATACGTGTCTATGTCAAAGGACAAAAATTATTTACCATTGACAGTAATATCGACAAAGAAGAATTTGAGCATGGAGTTTTCAAAACAAAATGTATCATGAAAGCCAAAGACACTAAAAGGAGTATTACTATTATGCAAAATGAAATTTCAAATCAAAGTACAGAATATATAATTCGACCATATCTTTATATGCCTGTTGCTGTTAGTATAGCAACAATCTTTATGGCTGGATTAGCACTATACTCCATATTCCATGATGAATATTGGATTTGTACAGCTCTGTTTTCTGTTATGGCTATTATTCTGTTTGTACAAACATTAAGACTATGTATTAGTAAAACTGTGCTTAGGGAATGTGATGTCATTCAATATGCGTTCTTGAAGAAAAGAATACAAATTAAGTATAAAGACATTTCTTCTATCAAAATAATTGAAACGCCTAAAGCGACTGATAAAAGCGAAACAATAGTTATAGAAACAAATGTATCAAATAGGGAAATTAAAATTCTAAATTATAATAAAGGGTATGAAAAAGGAAAGAAACTTTTATATGTGTATTATAAAAAAGCTCAGGATAATCACTGATTTTTTAGGTTAATGAAGTATAATGTAAGCAATAAATCCCAGTTTATAGAACAGTGAAAAGTAAAGGTGAGAATTTTATCTTAGTTTTTGAGTAATTGTGATATTAAATAAAAGGAGAGGCGTAGATGAAAAGAAAATATAGATGGGCTTATTTGGGGGTTGCAGGTTGCATTATCATAGTAAATGTATTGTTTATATTCATTAAAGCAAAGTCAAAGAATTCATTGTATGAAAAATATGAATGGGCAGAAGAATTTTATGGAGAAAAATTATACTTAGAAATTGACCACAAAAGTACAAGCGAAGAAGAATTAATAGGAAAACAAATAGCAAAACAAATAGAAATAGTTTTGTCATATATGGGAAATTCAGAAGATACTAAAGAAGTAGGAGAATTAAAATATTTTTACTGGTTTAATCAGGGAAGTGAGAAACCAGTATCACAAAAAAGCAAAGTAACTCATCTTACGACTATAATAACAAAAAACACAGGACATGTATGGTTATCTTATACGGTGACTCGTTATGGCAGAGAGGGAGAAATAATCAATCATACAGGAGATGGTCCAGTTTTACTTTATATAGAAAAAATTAATAATGAGTGGGTAGTAGTAGATAAAGATGAGCCAGCTTAAAGATTACAGAAAACAATCTGAATGATAAAGAAAAGGATTTGTTGAAGAATAAGGAAAAAGAAATAAGAAGTATATCTGGAAAATTGCTAGAAATCCAAAATGCTGTATATTCTGATTAACTTGTCTTAATATCTTTTTGTTTGGATTTCAATACAATAGTGAGGTTAAGGAGCATGCTAAAATAACAGAAATAAACGAGTTTGAAATTTATGTAAAGAATGGAGCTGATGATGTTTTTGGGGACAATTATTTGGGTGATTTTGTGTGGGAGTGTATTTCTTATGGGAGGGATTCTATTTACCTTTGCGGTATTTAAGCTTATACATTCAACTTTATATATAGGAGAAGTATATGATATAGAAGTTGTAGGTAGAGCGAAAGTAGCTGAGGTGGTATTTCATCTCATAACAGAGCATGAGGGAAAAAAGATAAAAGTCGAGCCACTAAATAGATTGGCAATATTTCCATTTTTTGAAAAGACACAGTTGAAAAGATTTAAAAGGAAATATATGGGGAAACAGATGAAAATATACATTAGTACAGATGGGGCTTCCTATTTGAAACGATTTTTACCACATTATTTTTTTATGAGTATATTTTTGATGGCGCTGGGTATATTTGTTTTTTTAGTTCCTTATATAAGCAGTTAATCTTAGAATTGATTGCAAGACTTAAATATTAGTCCAGACAATAATCGTTTTTTATATGGATGTGTACATGATAAAGATAAAGTATATTTTGTTCAGAGATAACTTTTTTATTTTAAGGAAGGAATTAAGATGGAAGGAAAAGAATTATTGCACACATTGGCTGTAGCAGAGAGATTGAAAGATACGACCAGACATTGTTATACATCGAAAGGACGTCAGGAAAGTGTTGCTGAACATAGTTGGATGATGACTCTCATGGCATTTTTTATGAAAAATGAATTTCCAGATGCCGATATAAATAAAATTATCCAAATGTGTATTATACATGATTTAGGGGAATGTTTTACGGGTGATATTCCTACATTTAGAAAAACAAAAGAACATGAAGATACAGAAGAACATCTGTTGAATGCCTGGATAGATACATTGCCGGAAGCAACTAAAAAGGAAATGAAAGACTTGTATAAGGAAATGGCAGAAAAGCAGACAATCGAAGCCAAAATCTATAAAGCAATTGATAGCCTGGAGGCGTTGATCCAACATAATTTTTCTGATATTTCGACATGGTCTGAAAATGAGTTTGAATTAAATTTAACCTATGCGGATGACAGAGTGGGCTTTTCCAAATACTTGTCTGATTTGAGAGAAGAAATTAGAAAAGATACTATGAAGAAGATTTCCAAGTGCTGATATTTTAAATTAGAATCTGATGAGGTAAAAATAAATGAAGAAAAAATAAAAATCATAGTTGGGTTGGTAATTGGATTTGTGGTCGCAATAATATTGATGAGTGTCGCAATTTATTTTGGGGACATTAATGTATATAGCACAAGTGTAGATACATTGCCTGTTAAAATATTTGGAATACCTATTTATGAACTGACAAAATCAGGAACGAAGTACATTGGCAAAACAATAGAAATTTATATGGGAGTAGTGTGTGGTATTTGTATGTTTTTTAGCGCTATTGCTGAAGAACTTATCAGTAGAGTAAAGCATAAATAGATTCCAGTAATATGGAGAGATGAATTTAAATTTGTGAAATCGAGGATATGATATGGGCGGACGAATGATAGGATTTATAGTATGGGCAATCGTTGGTTGTATTCTGATTGGCATAGGAGTATGTGCTTATTTTTCAAAAAAGGCGGTTGCTTTTTGGGCGAACATGAAGGCTTTTCCAGTGAGAGATATAAAGGGATATAATCATGCACTGGGTAAATTGTTTATTTTCTATGGAATGCTTTTTGTTGTGTTAGGAATACCTTTATTAAGTGCTCAAAATACTCCATATATTTTGCTGTCAGTATTTGGTGTAATGATTGAAACGATAGTATTTATGGTAATTTATAGCTTGTTTATCGAGAAGAAATATAAAAAACAGTAGGACAAGGAAGTGATATGCCATGAAAAAATTTTTGAAAATATTGTTTATTCTTATTGGAATCGTTTTTCTGATTTTTGTAGTTCTGATAGGTATTGGATTATTTGTTGATTTTGAATATGATGACCACATTGAAAATGGTCGTTATACTTATATTCCAGAGGAGGAAAATAAAGATAATGAGTATGTAGCATTTACGATGAGTGATTATGATAAAAATGATTCAGAGCTTACCTATTACGACTCTATCGAAAAAGCTATTTTACATTCTCCTCTCAAAGCAGAAAATGAGGAACTTTCTGTTCCGGATGATTTTCTTAATCATGTGGATGAAACTTTTCATATATGGAATGGTGAGCAGTATGATACGATTTTTTATCGGGCAGGAACAAATGATGATCCGGTGCAGGGATTCGTATTCGCACGCTTAAAAAAGCAACTACAAAATGGAAATACACGCTATGCGTTTATCACTTCCACACAAGCTACTGCGAAGCCGGACAGTAGATATAGCTCAGATTTTCATAAGTTTCTTCATTCTATTTTAACATTGAGTGATTTTCAACAAGACTTAAATCCAAACTATCCGGATACTCGTTTTGTGTTTGGATATGCGCATGAAAAAGAAATCTATACATTAGAAATCGAAGGACAAAAGCCGGACGGTGTCATTGAAATTGATGAATATGGCAGAGTAACCTATATGTGGTATTACAATGATCTAAAAAGCGATAAGAGAGGCGACTGCCTGAGTTATTCCATAGATGTACCTGAGTAAAATGCCGGTTTACCGGTATTGGTAAGAAAAAGGAAAGGATATCCAGTATGAAAAAAGAGCAAAAACAGATTTTATATATTTTCACATTTTTGATTTTAGGGTGCGTGATCGGCTATTTTGTGGCAGTTACGCAGATGAAACAAGTCAGTGATCCCGAATATATTGCATTTTGGGCAAGTCAAGACATGCCGGTTCCGGAACCGATCGGATTTCCTCGGAGCATCATTTCGTTTGGAATGCTTTTTTCCGGGATACCTGCGGGGGTGATATTTTTCTCTCATATCGCTAAAAAGTGGCTGACTTCAGCTGCTCCTAAAATTATTATTGGGTTTCTTACCTGGCCTATTTACACACTTGCCGGGGCAGTCGGGGCAATTCCACTCGTTGTTTATTTGATTTATCGGTTATGGAAAGGGCGGATATCATGTCAAAAATGCAAATAGCATGGTTAGGATTTCTAGTGGTTGGAGGGGTAGGAGTACTTTTCATTTTCTCTGGAGTGATGATAATTATCGTAACAAAGAAACAAATGAAGCAGTGTACGAAAAAGATAGAAGGCGCTGTTGTGCAATATCAGTTTCCGGGTGGCGGAAGTATGAATCCGATTGTGGAATATGTTGTGGATGGAAATCGTTACACAGCAAAGAAAAAATTTCGTGGGATATTGACAAAGCGGATATCTGGACTATCCGTACATGTAGCATCAGGCGTCTATGAAGATGAAAAAGGCTGGCTGCATATAAAAACGGGAGCGATTGCAAACTTGCGTGAATTGGCAGAACAGCTGTGGCCTATTGGCAGCAAGATGTCCGTTTACTATAATCCCAACAATCCTAAAAGATGTTATGTTGACAGACCTGTTCTGGGAAGCACGATATCTGCTGTATTTATTGTAACGGGTCTGATCATACTGGTTTTAAGTGTGTTACTATTTGTGCTGATCCAATTATAAATTTGAAGTTTTGGAGGTAAGCCATGAAATATATAGGCACAATTCTAGCCGCATATATTATCTTATTTGTTTTAGATATAATGCAAAAAAGAAATCATAAAACAACAAAATCTTTAAATAATTTCTCTATTCGAACAGTATCAGATGTATCATTTATATGTGCAATAGGTGCTTTGTTTGTACTTGTTGTCTTTATTTGGGGCTTTTGGAGTGAACCTGAAAATTTTTGTTCTAAAAGATATTTGATGATCATCATCCCATTTTCTATTATTTGGTTTGGAGTTACTTTTTGTGGTATGATTGCTCCATTAAAAGGAGTGTGGGAGATAAAAGTTGAAGAAGATAATATCACGGTTATTAAAATGTTTATTTTTAGAAGACATTGGAAAATATCAAACATATCATATTGTAAAATGAAACGCGGTGGTTTGAATGTGTATGTTAATGAGAGAAAGAAAAAAGCATTTTTTGTTGATGGTATGACAGACCACTTTGATAACTTCATAAAACGAATGGAAAAAGAGGGAAAACCGATTATCTAAGCGATGCAAAGCAATAATCAGTAATCTGCCACAACTGAATATGACCGTTAAGGTCAGATGAAGAAACCGATGTATTGAGTGTAAAACGATCATGCGTCGGTTTTTCTTTTTGCAAAATAGTCCGGTGGACTGTTTTGTAAAACCGAAGGAACTGACGTAGCTTGGGACGGGGCGAAGTCAGTTTGTTCGGGCGGGAGTACAGAGGGTGCAACCCTTTGTGCATGGGTACAGGGAATGCAATACCCCTGTGCAGGTTAAGGGCGGCAGCCTTGCCCAGTTAAATGGCGTTTCGCCACTTAATACTGGGTATATTACTTGACGCAGAAAGCTGCAAGGAATCAGCTTCGCTGCCCTTCTCCCCTGTCGGGGAAATCAAAAAGAAAAGGAGGAACTCATGTGAAATTAACAAGACACAATGGGCGAGCCGGAAAGAATGGCGTTTATAATCCGAAGCACAATGACCGCAGTTTTGATATTGCCAATAGCGAACACATTGATGAAGAACGAGCCAAACAAAATCTCTATTGGGACTGTTACAATGGCTTCCGCAATTTCAAAAATCCCGAAAAGGAAAATGAGCTGTTCAGAGGAAACGGTCTATCAGATTGGAACGCTTGACAATCATGTTCCGCCGGAACTGCTCATTGAGATCGTCACAGAATTTATGGAAATCGTAAATGAGCGTTTCGGCTCTCATGTCCATATCCTGAATTGGGCGCTGCACTTGGATGAAAGTACACCTCATATTCACGAGCGTCATGTGTTCGACTGTGAAAATCAATATGGGGAGATTGCCCCACAACAGGAAAAGGCTTTGGAAGCACTGGGGTTTGAACTGCCGGAACCGGAGAAGCCAGTCAGAAGAAAAAACAACCGCAAGATGACTTTCGATTCAGCTTGCCGAGTGCTGTTGTTTGATGTGGCGAAAAAGCATGGCTTGCAACTGGAAGAAGAACCGGAATATGGTGGTCGTGCTTATCTGGAAAAACAGGACTACATTATTTTCAAGCAAAAGGAGCAACTGGCAGCACAGGAGCAAAAGCTGGAAGAACTCACGATGAAGATTGAAGATGTGGAAGCTCTGGTGGACGAGGTTGCCGATATTGCCTATGACAAAACGGTTGAGGTCGTTGCTGATACTGTGAAACTGGAAACGCACAAGGAGGATATTAAGCTAGTGGAGTAGTCTAAAGTATGGGTTCTCTCCCCTAAGCGGAAGGCTTCAAAGAAATCGAGTATGCAACGAAACGATTGGATGGCGTGATTGCCAGAATCACAAATGCTATGAAATCAACCATTCAGAAAATCCAAACTACGCTGATGAAACCAGAGGTCAAAAAAGCCGGAACGGAGCAAATCAAGAAGAAAGCCAAAAGTTCCATTATAGAGCAGTTGAGCCGCAAAAAGAAAGAAATGGCAGAGCGTGAAGTCAGCCGGACAATTCCGGGAAAAAGCAAAAAACAGGATATGGAACTCTAAGGCACTTGCTGTTTTCACTTTGAAAATGACAGGTGCTTTTGCTTTAGGGAGCAGGAAAACATCTTCCATTCTTTAGGTTGATGAAGTATAATGAAAAAAGAAATTTTATATGTGTATGAACAGGCATCAAATTATTGAAATGAGATGATTTTGTGGTTCTATTATGGAGGACAATATGAAAAAATTATATGCTAAAGGATATTTTGCTATGTTTATTTTGGTATGTTGTGTAGGGATTCTTATTCTCCTTTACGGATTTCATGCAAAGGATAATTGCATACAGGGAGCTGAGTTATTGTGTATTTCAGGTATATTTCTCATATTATTATTTCTATTTTATTTTTTGAAAATTTTTCCTAATACATGGATAGAATATAGTGAAAATATAATTGTTATTAGCCGAGTATCTTCTAAAACCCAAAACACGAAAAAGCAAAGAAGGCTGGATAAACTCAATATAAAAGAAATTAGCAAATATGGTTTTTCTTTTGAATTGCTACACGAAAATATAGAATATACACATTATAAATATGGGGCATTAGGAATAGATATGGAAATAGTTTTTTTAATGAATGATAATACTAAATTTCCTATAGATTTAATATATTACACAAAAAATCAAAGGAAAACTTTGCTTTATCACATATATAAAAATACAGGTATTCTTCCTTCTGGAAGTTTACAAACATATTTATAGTTCTATTTTAGAAAATCGAATAGTTTATTGAAAATGACTGTATGAAAAAGCAGGAGATCCGAAAAAGTCCCCTGCTTTTTTGCACCTCAAATTGGATATGGAAATCTAAGGCACTTGCTGTTTTCGTTTTGAAAATGACAGGTGCTTTTGCTTTAGGGAGCAGGAAAACATCTTCCATTCTTTAGGTTGGTAGAGTATAATGTAAGCAACAAATCTGAAGTTGTTGGTATAAATTAAAAGTTATAAGAAGTGGAAAAGG
>Snoopy_p1__coassemble_1438_pt1 | contig 9842 bp, 8 predicted proteins | sample Snoopy_p1__metabat2_low_PE_026 | metagenome-assembled genome bin Snoopy_p1
ATTACAGAGAATAATTCCTAAACAAAAAGCGTTAGTCTTTGTAGAGTTTGAATAACAGACAGAAAACCTCGGATGCCCATTTTATAAGGGTTTCCGAGGTTTCTTTATGCCTGTTGGATCTATTTCTTTTGACGGAGTATTTTTTATGCGTTAATACCGAAAAACTTCTCCATATCCTCTTCCACAGTGCCAATTCCTGCAATGCCGAAGTTCTCGATCAAGACCTTTGCAACATTCGGGCTGAGAAATGCCGGAAGTGTAGGGCCAAGGTGGATATTCTTCACACCAAGATATAAAAGAGCCAGAAGAACGATAACTGCTTTTTGCTCGTACCATGCGATATTATAGATAATTGGCAGATCGTTAATATCGTCAAGCCCAAAGACCTCTTTGAGTTTCAAGGCGATTACAGCAAGGGAATAGGAATCATTGCATTGACCTGCATCCAGAACACGTGGGATGCCATTGATATCGCCTAAAGGCAACTTGTTATATTTATATTTTGCACAACCGGCAGTAAGGATGACAGTGTCCTTCGGCAGAGCCTTAGCAAATTCTGTATAGTAGTCGCGGCTCTTTGCTCGACCATCACAGCCCGCCATAACCACAAACTTTTTGATAGCACGGCTTTTTACAGCTTCTACAACTTTATCTGCCAAAGCCAGAACCTGTGCATGGGCAAATCCGCCGATGATTTCACCGGTTTCGATTTCACTCGGAGCGACACATTTTTTTGCATGCTCAATAATCGCAGAAAAATTTTTTTGTTCGCCAATTTCTCCCGGAATATGTGTACATCCCGGATATCCCGCAGCGCCGGTAGTGTAAAGCCTGTTTTTGTAACTATCCTTAGGAGGAACAATGCAGTTGGTTGTCATTAGAATAGGACCGTTAAAGGATTCAAATTCTTCTTTTTGTTTCCACCAAGCATTCCCATAATTACCAACAAAGTTAGGATATTTTTTGAAAGCGGGATAATAATGAGCTGGCAACATCTCGGAATGCGTATACACATCCACTCCAGTTCCCTGTGTCTGTTCTAACAGCATTTCCAAATCGCGCAGGTCGTGGCCGGATACCAGAATGCCGGGGTTCTTTCTGACACCGATATTTACCTTTGTAATTTCGGGGTTTCCATAGCTGTCTGTGTTAGCCTTATCCAGCATTGCCATACCGGATACTCCGTATTTTCCTGTTTCCATTGTTAGAGCAATCAGATCTTCTACACTAAGGTTGTCATTCAGCGTGGCAGCCAGTGCTTTCTGAAGAAATGTGTCAACTTCATCATTGTCCTTCAACAGCACATTTGCGTGCTTCGAGTAAGCGGAAAGTCCCTTCAAACCGTAGGTGATTAACTCGCGCAGAGAGCGAATATCCTCGTTTTCGGTAGAAAGAACACCGACAGTTCTGGCTTTTTCTTCCCAGTTTTCAGATCCGTTCCATTTTGTGGCTTCAGGCAGAACAGTCAGATTGGTAACTTGCTTTAGCAGAACTTCCTTTTCGGTCAGTGTAGCACGGATTCTTGATTCAATGCTCTCTTTATCAAAATTTGCGTTGGTAATGGTAGTGAACAGATTCAGAGTAATCAAGTGATTGATTTTGGCAGATACCTGCTTACCTTCCTGACGCAATGTAGTCGTAATAGCCGAAATTCCTTTTGTGACATAGACCAACAGATCCTGCATGGCCGCTACATCAGGTTTCTTTCCGCATACGCCGGACATGGTGCAGCCCTTGCACCCGGCGGTTTCCTGACACTGATAGCAAAACATTTTTTGTTCCATAATATGCCTCCTAAAAACTATTAAAATTTGAAATAATGTGGTTTCTTCTCAATCAAAAAAGCATATAGACGCGTTTGAATTAATCTTCCCAGGCGATTGCAGACACAGGACACGAGTCGATGGCCTCCTGTACAGCACCTTGATTTTCAGCGTTTGCTGGTTGATACGCTTCCGCCTTTCCCTGCTCGTTCATACGGAAAACCTCGTCGCAGATCCACAGCAAAGCCCACAGCCAATGCAGAGATCCTTATCTACTTTTGTTGCTTTCATAAAATCACCTTCCTTTGTCAATTTTGCGTTTGATTAAAATACAACTACTAAAAGCATCTTGAACGCTTCCTGCCCATATACCGCATGGGGATGGCCTGCTGGCATGACAATAGATTCTCCTTCGTGCAGCAGATATTCAACGCCATCAATCGTGATTTTTCCGATACCATCCAAGCAGGTGACGAAGGCGTCCCCACCCGATTCATGGGTGCTGATCTCTTCGCCCTTTGCGAATGAGAACAGGGTAATACTTACTGCCTGGTTTTGTGTCAAAGTTTTGCTGACAACCTGCCCCTCCTGATAAGAAATTTGTTCTCTCAGCATCAGTACTTCTGATTGAGCAATGTTTTTCATTTTTTACTCATAGTATCTCTCCTTTTATTCCAAAATTTTACCACCCAACGAAATCGTAACAATCTGCCAAGGAATGAATTTTCCGCTTGCCTGCAACGCTTTTTTGGCAGCTAATTCCAGTCCGCCGCAGCAGGGAACTTCCATGCGTACAACCGTCACACTTTGAATGTTGTTGTTTTGAATGATCTGCGTCAGCTTTTCGCTGTAGTCTATGCTGTCAAGCTTTGGACAGCCGATAATCGTAATTTTCCCACGCATGAAATCCTCGTGCATTCTGGCATAGGCGTATGCACTGCAATCCGCTGCAATTAACAATTTTGCGCCGTCAAAATATGGTGCATTAGTCGGTACTAGTTTGATTTGGCATGGCCATTGTCCCAACTGTGATTCTGTCTGTACCCGGGCAGAAGGAGTTGTTTCTTGTGAATGTTGAATACGCTGCATTCGACTGCCGGGGCAGCCTGTATGGGGAACAGCGGCATGATTGCTTTTCGCTTTTTTTCTCATATTTTCCTGCACAGCTTTTTCATCATAGGCGGCAGCTTCTCTCTCCACAAAGGAAATTGCACCTGTCGGGCAGGTTGGCAGACAATCGCCCAAACCATCACAATAATCATCTCGCAGAAGTGTTGCTTTGCCGTTTACCATGCCGATTGCACCCTCGTGACAAGCTTCGGCACACGCACCACATCCGTTACATTTTTCTTCATCTATTTGGATAATTCTTCGAATCATTTTATACCATCCTTTCTCTTGTCTTTCTGGGCATAGTATATTATAATTAAAAATAAAAATCTGTTGTTATAACAACGAAAGGGTAAAAAATATGAAATTATCCGATATGCAGCTATTCCGTGGGTTAGAAGAAGATGACATCTCCTCGCTTTTAAGCTGTTTGAATAGTGTAAAACGCAATTATAAAAAAGGAGAAGTAATTCTTTCAGAAGGGAGTATTATAGAGAATATCGGCATTGTACTGTCAGGCATGGCAATGATATCTTGTAACGATATTTGGGGGAATACCAGCATTTTAGGAAGTGTTGCACCTGGTTCTGTATTTGCTGAGGTATATGCCTGTATTCCGGGACAGCCGATGCTGGTTACAGTGTCTGCCGTGGAAGATACCTCTGTGTTGTTTATGAATGTGGGACGTGTTCTGACTACCTGCACAAACGCCTGCCCTTTTCATACAAACCTTGCACGAAATCTACTGACTGTCTGTGCTCATAAAAGTCTGCAACTTTCACAAAGGATTTTGCACACCAGTTCCAAATCCATACGAGGCCGATTGATGTCTTATTTTTCAGAATGCGCAAAACATGCCGGAAGCAATTCTTTTCTGATTCCATATAACCGCCAGCAATTAGCAGATTACTTGAATGTTGACCGCAGTACTATGTGCAACGAGCTTTCTAAAATGCAGAAAGATGGCATGATTGAATACAAAAAAAATCGTATTTTGCTCAAAGACTGAGATTTAAGGAATGGTATGAATTTGAATAGGGATTGATTTTTTAAGCAAAATCGCTTATGATCTGAAATAGAATATAGTGCTATTATCCACAGTTACAGAGCAAGTGTTATCAATACCGATAACAAAATGATAACATTAGCCTGTATAGGCAGGATAATATGGATAAATCAAATAATCAAAAGAACTGTAAACACGACAGAGAATAATCTCTAAACAAAATTGATTAGTAATTGCCGAATTCGAATAATATATTAGAGCCAAGAAATGCCTATTTTACGGGCTTTCTTGGTTCTTTCTATGTCCGTTGACAATCAATTGATAATACTTTAATAATATTCTAGAATAATTTGATTTTAATAAGATATAGAAAGCCTTACTGATTTTCAGAATTAGAATTGAAGATCGGGAAGGTTTTTTGCGTTATAAAGTAAGTTTATTTGTGTTTTTGCTTACGAAGTTTATCGAGAGCATCTTTGGTGCATTGAGATTCAAGTTTTAGAAAGTTTGATGTTAGGTTGTGTGGAAGATTGGTGGATAAAATAATTATCTACATCATCCTTGAATTGACTATTGATAAGAAAAAATATTATTGATAAAATAACTATTGTTATATAACGAATGATATTTAAAAAGGAGTATATTATGCCACCAAAAACAAGAATAACAAAAGAAGTAATTCTTAATAAATCATTTGAAATTGCCCAAGAGGAGGGGGTGGAATCTTTAAATGTAAGATATTTGGCAAAGAAAATAGAATGTTCTACAATGCCAATTTTTAAGGTGTTTAGTAATGTGAATGAACTTAAAGTAGAATTAAAAAAGGCGATAGAAGAATATTATGACGGCTTCATTTTGAATTACATTGATAAAACAGATTATCTTTTTACAATTAGTTTTGCATATATTAATTTTGCACTAAAAGAAAGGAAACTTTTTGGAGCATTATTCGTTAATGAATTTATCGAAACACGTTCTATGAACGAGGTCATTTGTTCATCATGGAATAGAGAAACCATTGAATGCACAGCTAACCAATACCAAATTTCTATGGAGGCAAGTGAGGCGTTGTATAGGGACATAAGATTTTATACACATGGTATTGCAACACAACTTTATGGAGGAAATATAGCATTATCTGAAGATGAGATTCAAGCACTTCTTAGAAATGCTATTGAAAAATTTTTAAGATGAAAAATTTTAAAATTATAAAAAAATATTTTCAGGTGACTAAAGCTAACAAAAAAATAACGTTATTACTTATCATAGCATCGTTATTAACAAATGGACCGTATATGTTTACAAGTTTGTTGTTCAGCTTAAGTATTAATTATTTGGCAAAGAAGGAAACGGATATGGTAATAGTTACTATATCAATTTATTTTATGCTGAAAACAGCTTCTAAAATTTTTAAAATTGTAAGTTATAATATTGAAAAACGACTTTACAATGATGTTTATCGAAAACTTCATGATGAGATTGTTGGCAAATTAGAAATAATTGATCTGAAATATTTCAATACGCATAGCAAAGGAGAAATTCTTAATATTGTCAATCAAGATATTAAAATCTTAGCTGAATTTGGAACATGGCTGTCGAATGCTATTTTGTTATTTATATCTTTCCTTATTTCTATTATTATTTTAGCTCGAATTAGCATTGGATTAATGGTTTTAGGCATTATAGTAAATAGCGTTGTTATTTATATTCTTAATATTTATAATGAAAAATATGAAGTTTTGACAAAAGAAGGAAAGCTTAAGGCTGATGAAGAAATGCAGTTTTATAGTGAATTGCTGACAGGATTAAAAGATATTAAAATTTTTAACATTCTTGATAATTTACGTCTGAAATATAAAGAGTTGAATGAATCCTATATTGTGGTTCATAATAAGCAGATCAACAATCAAATTATCAGTAATATTATTAGTCCAAGCATAACAATGGGAACCGAGATTATTTTACTGTGTTATGCATGTTATAATTGTTTAAATGGATACTTTGAGATCGATACTGTTTTGGTTATTCAATCTTATTTTGGAATGTTATTTAGTTCTTTAAGCGATTTTATATCGACTTTGGGGGAATTAAGGATTAAAAATGTTTCTATTGAAAGATATGATAATTTTGTACATTCAGATATGACTGTTTGTTTCTCAGATGAGAAACTTGCAGGTATAGAGGACTATGGTGTTGAATTAGAAAATGTATGCTTTTCATATGGAAAAAATCAGGTGTTAAAAGAATTAAATCTGAGCATAAAATCAAATAGCCTAAATGCTTTGGTTGGAGATAGTGGATGTGGGAAAAGTACATTATTTAATTTACTGCTTAGATTTGAAAGAGAATATTTGGGTAAAATTTTGGTAGGGAAATACTCAATTGAAGAATACTCAAAAGATGAATATGCAAAAATTATGACTTGTGTTTCGCAACAGCCATATTTATTTCATATGTCAATTTATGATAATTTAGCACTAATTAATTCAGATATGAATAAGATAAGAGAAGCATGCAAACAAGCAGAAATAGATGATTATATCATGTCATTGCCGATGAAATATGATACTGTTTTAGAAGAAGCTGCGATAAATATTTCAGGCGGACAAAAACAAAGAATAGCAATTGCCAGAGCATTATTGAAAAATTCAAAAATATTACTTTGTGATGAAGTGACGAGTGCGCTTGATGAAAAAACAGCATCGGGATTATTTCAAACGTTGACGAAATTAAAGGATGAACATACTATTATTTTAATTTCACATAAACCACATGAATATAATCAGTGTGAAAATATTATTTATTTATAATTCTAAAACTTAAGAATGCTAAATGGTTTTCACCAAAAGAAGCGGCAGCATTAAAAATCCAAGCCACCGCTTCAAAGGCAGTTGAAAATTTATCTGTTGAATCACAGGTTTTGTTTTTTGCCGTCATCTTACAAATCTGAAGCTTTCTAGTTTTAGAAAAGAATATTATTTACAAGCTTTTAAAACTTCCAGCAAAAATTTCCACATGCGTTCTACAGAGGCAAGGTCTAATTTTTCATTGATGGAATGAATATCCAGGATGTTTGGACCAAAGGAGACAGAGTCAAGACCTTCACAGTGACCGCCGAAGATGCCACATTCCAAACCGGTATGAACAGCCTCCACTCTAGGTTCTTCTTCGAACATTTTTACATAAACATCACGCATAAGAGGGCGTAACTTAGAGTTTGGATCGTATCCCCATGCCGGATATTCGCTGTCAATGATGTAGTGACCGCCAGCAAGTTCTACCAATGCACCAACTCTTTCGCAAAGGGATTGTTTCTTTGTTTCGATAGAACTCCTAAGAAGAAATTGCATGAATACAGACTCTTCTCTGGTAACTGTAACGCCAAGATTCAAGGATGTTTCAGATTGTCCCGGAAGATTGCGATCGGAGCAGATTAGTCCTTGGGGTACTGCATAGATAAATTTCATAATTCTAGAAGAATCTGCTGGAGCAATTACCGCAATGTTCTTTTGACCTGCATTTGTAATCTCGATGTTCAGACCGGTTTCGTCATTGCTGAATTCTTTTTTCCAAATGGCTTCTTCTTTTCTGACAGCTTTGATAAATTCTTCCGCCTGAGCGCTGTCTACCAATACTCTCATTTTAGCACTATAAGTGATGACATTATCTTTTTCACCACCATCAATAGAAATCAAATCCATAGCAAATGTTTTTGATAAATGGATATACATACGGGAAGAAAGTTTTACTGCATTCCCTCTTTGTTTGTGGATGTCAGAACCAGAGTGGCCACCCAACAATCCTTTGATCCAAAGTTCGATTTCAGTACCTTCTTTTTCTACTTTCTGGAAATCAAATGTAACATGTTGACGGAGACCGCCTGCGCACCCACATGTCAAAACACCTTCTTCTTCGGAGTCGATATTAAGAAGACGACGTCCTTTCAAGAGAGTCATGTCTAATTTTTCGGCGCCTAACATAGAAGTTTCTTCATCTACAGTAAAGACGGCCTCGATTGGTGGGTGAGCAATAGTGTCACTGGCAAGAACTGAAAGTGCGTAAGCAATTGCAATTCCATCATCTCCGCCAAGACTCGTATTCTGTGCATATAAGTAACCATTTTCTACTTTCAAGTCTAAAGGATCTTTCATGAAATCATGAGTGGAATCCAAAGTTTTTTCGCAGACCATATCTAAATGTCCTTGTATGATTACTGGCGCTGAGTTTTCAAATCCTTCTGTACCATCTTTGTAGATGATGACATCATTATATTCATCTTGTATATAGCGAAGATTGTGATCTTTGGCAAATTGTACACAATAATCACTAATTGCTTTTGTATTTCCTGATCCATGAGGAATTTTGCAGAGTTCCTCAAAATAGCTTAATACGTTTGTTGGTTCAAATCCTTTTAAAACTGACATATTCAAAAAATCCTCCTGTCATTTATGATGTTTTTTAAAAAATTCCCACACCGGCAATTCAGCGTGGGAATTTATGTGCTACCTTAGTGTAGATTATCGAAGTAACGTTCCTACAAAGATTCCGTAGTAGTTACCAATTACATATCCTAATGTACCAACAAGGAGTGCTGGGACGATTAAGGCGTTCCATCCCTTTGCAATCGCAAGAGCAGCAGCAGTTGTTGGTCCTCCAATGTTTGCATTGGATGCAATACAGATTTCTTCCAGATTGAACTTGAAAAGTTTTCCAAAGAGGAAAGAAATCAACATGTTTGTTGCAACGATGATCGCACAGAATACAAGAAGCAATGGTGCCTTTGTAAGAATCAGGTAGATAGAAGCTGGAGCACCGATGACACCAAAGAAAATGTGGATCATAAATGTACCGATTTCTTGAGCACCTGCGATTTCACCAACCTGTGTTGGGAATGCAGTAGCTAAAATCATTGTAAGCGTTGTCATGATAAGATATTTGTTACCGATCAATCCATTTAACAGAGCTAATACAAAATTAGATGTTGGGATGATTCGTCCAAAGAACGCAGCAATCTCAGTAGAAACAGCAACAATCACAAAAGAGAGTGCAAAGGTAAATGCAATATCTTTGAGAGCGACCGGTTTCGCTGTCCAATAGCTTTGTGCGTGATTCTGACTTTCGCCATTTGCAGTACGTTTGTCAATTTCATCCTGAAGTGGATGCCTAAAATGTTTTCTAAAGAAGCTTACTGTTGGGATTGCGATTAAAGCGAAAAAGTAAAGTGCCATTAGCAAGTTGTCAGCGACAACGGATGTAGATACTAATTCGCTACCTGCATCAAATGCATCTGCCATAGCAACAAGGTTTACGCTTCCACCAGTATATGTTCCGACCATCATGGCAGTTGCCTTGTTGAGTTCAGGAATAAAGTTCTTTAACGCAAAGAATGCAAGAAATCCTCCGGCTACTGTTCCGATTCCGCTGATCAGATATATAATGATCAGACGTCCAGAGTCCTTTGAAATTTTCTTAACGTTAGCTTGCAAAAGTAGCATTGGAATTGCAAGTGGAACAACGTAGTCCCAAACGAAGTCGTATGCTGCTGCTTCTGTTGGAATAATTCTTAAGTTTGATAAAATAAGACATCCAATAAGTGCCAGCACGCATCCTGTGATTTTTGAAGCCCATTGGTATTTTTGCTCCAAATAGATTGCTAATGCAGCAACCGCTACCAAAATCGCGAATAACCCCCAAGTATTTTCCGCACTGATTAAGGTTTTCATGTAATTCACTCCTTTTTTTGATATATTATATGAATACCTTCTTAATACATATGATAACTCTTTAACAGAATAATTGCAAGTGTTTTGAACAAAAGTCAATCAAATCAGAAAATATATTGATGTATTTTGCACAAATAATGTATTTTGCTGACAATGGGAAGGAGTATTGTTTTTTGGGGTTCCGGAAAGTACAGTTTACAAGGGACTACACAGGGTAGGTATCTGACGGGAGGGGTGCCG